>OBKR01000017.1_pt1 | contig 230058 bp, 202 predicted proteins | sample 1518991 | NCBI WGS metagenome assembly OBKR01 (sample SAMEA2452117, study PRJEB22498) | human gut metagenome | biome: human feces; feature: human gut; material: feces | place: Australia | collected 2012
CGGTATGGGCACTGAAACTACCAGTGCCACATACCGACGTACTCAAACCCACGAGTCACAAAGTTTTTCTACGGAATTACTGGAACCCAAAGAACTAACAGCAAATATTTGGCACGAACACCCAAAAAAGCGCCGGAACAAAAAAAACTGTAGCTTCTCCAGAATCCCGCCCGCAAACTTACAATAAAAACCAGCGTTTTGTATAACATATTGTTAATGAAGTTTCATTTATGTGTGCTTGATGCTAATCGATTTGGAATTCCAGTAATTTATCCGGAAAAGTTTTGCAGGAAGTGGGTACAAATGCGCAAGTATCAGGCATGTGTCTTTTACATGCCGATACTTCTGCGGATTTGTCCAAGCGGGAGCGCCCACTACCTGCAAACTTTTCCGGATAAATTACTGGAAACCAAAAACATTTCACCAAACACATAAAAATCCCCCCACTCAACAATTTTTTTTGCACAAATCCCCCACAATATGCTATACTAATATCTATCAATAAACGGACCTTGGTCCCTACATATACAGAAAGGAAAGACTATGACAATCAATCCGGGAATGTTAATTTTCTGTCTGTTGGATTCAGCAATTGCCTTTCTCCTTGTTTTCTTCGTATCCCGTGCAAAATTCGGGGGCGAAAAAAGTATGCTTGCCAGAGTAATTAGTGGCATCCTCGGCACACTGGTTTTTATCGTTCACTTTGGTGTACTGATTTGGTTTAACACAGAGCCTGTTACAATTAGTGCCGCCGGCAAAGCAGTCGTTTATGCTGCGCCAATTGTATTAAGTATTCTGATGATTATACTAACCTTACTTTCTCAGCCGCCGAAAAAAGAAAATGAAGAGGAAACAGAAGAATCCGAGAACGACACGGAAGAAACCGCAACGGCAGAAACAAATGAAGGAACGGCAGCCAAATAATCAGCTGTGCCGTTCCTTTTTCGTTGTTTTGCAGCAATTTCAGAAATTTTCTACATATATTTCTTCAAATGTTTTTTCTTAATCTTTGAGATGTTGCAGGCAAATATAATCGCAACAACTTTTTTCTTGCTGTTTAAGTAAAAACGGATTCGATACTTGCCATAAACTGCATCTCCATAAGTTTTTACTTTGTTTTTCTTAAGACCTTTCATTTTGCTAAATGGGTCTTTTGATGTACATTTTTTCCAAGTCAGTTCTCCATAGGCTTTTTGAACCTTTGTCTTGGATGCACCAATTTTAATACCGCGGGCTGTTGCTTTTTTCTTACTTCCGCCCTTCCACTGTCCATTCCATGCATAACCATGGTTGTAGCCATAACGCTGACAGAAATTCACAAAGTTCTCTGAATTAAATTTACTGAAATCTTTCTTTGCCATTTTTGCAACAACCGTAATTTCGCAGGTTTTTGTGATGCCGTCAACTGCTGCCGTAATTACCGTTTTACCTTTTTTGAGTGCTTTAATTTTTCCGGTTTCATCCACCTTAGCAATTTTTTCATTGGCACTTGTCCAGGTAACTGTTGAAGTCGTTCCCGTTATCACAGGCTTTAATGTTTTTCCTACCATCAAAACCGCTGATTTTCTGCTTATCGCAATTTTGGTCACATCTACCGGCTCCGGCGTAACCGTTGGCTCCGCACTTGGCTCTGTACTTGGTTCAACACTTGGAGATGCGGATGGTGTCACCGTAGGTGTCGGTGTTGGTTCGCCAATTTCGGTCGGTGGAGTTTGTCCACTTCCATTTTCCTCCGCACGGGCAGGAATGGCATATCCTGTCCACAATCCAAGCACTAAAGATGCACTTACAATTGCGCTTACAATTCTTTTTCTACTCTTTTGCATTGTCTTTTGCCCCTTTCCAATTCTACGATTTATATTTTATCCTTATCATTGTATCATAATTGAAAACTGTGTCAAATGTATTCCAACACAAAATTTAGTTCTGCAATATCTAGTCTAACTCTACAGCACCGGTATAAAGCTGATAATATCTTCCTCTTTTTGCCAGCAGTTCTTCGTGTGTTCCACGCTCAATAATCTCGCCCTGCTCCAATACCATAATGCAGTCAGCATTACGAACGGTAGATAATCGGTGGGCAATTACAAATGTTGTACGGTTTTTCATCAAGCGCTCCATTCCGTGGTCGATATGCATTTCGGTACGGGTATCGACAGAACTTGTTGCCTCATCCAGCACAAGAATCGGTGCTAGTGACAGAGCTGCACGGGCAATATTCAAAAGTTGGCGCTGCCCCTGACTTAAGTTTGTTCCATCTCCCTCAAGTACGGTATCGTAGCCGTCCTCAAGACGCATGATAAACGAATGAGCACTTGCCGTTTTCGCAGCCTGTTCTACTTCCTCATCCGTTGCATCCGGTCTTCCGTAGCGGATATTTTCACGCACAGTTCCACTGAACAAATGCGTATCCTGTAAAACCATCGCAATATTTTCACGGAGCGAACGGCGTTTATATTTTTTCACATCAATGCCGTCAATCGTAATTGTTCCTTCCTGAATATCATAAAAACGATTCAGTAAGTTTGTAATGGTCGTCTTCCCGGCACCGGTAGAACCAACAAATGCCACTTTCTGTCCGGCATGAGCATACAAGTTGATATCTTTTAAAATAACTTTATTTTCATCATAGCCAAAGTTTACGTGCTCCATAATCACTTCGCCCTTGACATCTTTCATTTCAACGGCATCTTCATCATCGGCTTGTTCCACATCCGCATCCATTACCGCAAATACACGCTCTGCACCGGCAAGTGCCGAGAAAATCGTATTTACCTGCATGGAAATTTCATTAATCGGGCGGCTGAACTGTCTGGAATAATTAACAAACACCGTCAGACCACCGATAGAAAGTCTTCCAAAATAACAAAGCAGACCACCAATTGCTGCCGTCAGACCATAGCAGACCTGACCGATATTTCCCATAACCGGTCCCATAATGCCGCCAAAAAACTGTGCTTTAATCTGTTTTTCACGAAGGTCATTGTTTAAATCTACAAATTCTTCCACTGCCTTGTCCTCGTGGCAGAAAACTTTTACAACCTTCTGACCGGTAACAGTCTCTTCAATGTAACCATTCAAATCACCAAGCGCACTCTGCTGTTCACGGTAATAACGGGAACTTCTTTTGGCAATACTTCCACCTGCCTTAACCATAACAGGAACCATGACAATGGTAAGAAGGGCAAGCCAGATATTTAAACAAATCATGATAATGGTTGTTCCAATAATACTGATTGCACCGGAAATCAACTGGATAACCGTATTATTTAACAACTCACCAATCATATCAATATCATTGGTAAACCGGCTCATAATATCTCCGGTTGCATTTGTATCAAAATAGCGAACCGGCATATCCTGCAAATGGTCGAACAAATCTTTACGGATACGAATCAGCGCACGCTGGGAAACACCAATCATGATACGCTGCTGCAAATAGTTTGCAAGCACTCCGACGCCGTAAATAACCAACATGGTAAGTACACCTTTCAAAAGTGTCCATGTACCATCTGCCAGCACTGTACTAAAATCTAAATTTTTATTTTTCAAAGAAGCAACTTGTAACGCCGTTTTGCCAAGCTGGTCAACAATCGGTTTTAACATATAAGAACCGGCTAATGTTGCTCCACTGAACACAAGCACAAAGACAAGTGCCAGTACAACAAGCATCTTATCTTTTCCCATATATTCAAGAAGTCTTTTAATGGTAGCACGTGATTCTTTTGGCTTGCCACCCATCATATGTCTCGGGCCACCCGGTCCATGTTTTGGTCCCGGTCCCATGCCGCCATGTGGCTGATTTTTTGCCTGACTCATCCTGCCACCTCCTCTTTACTTCTCTGTGAATAATAAATTTCCTGATATGTTTCACAGGATTCTAATAATTCTTTGTGCGTTCCCTGTCCAACAATCTGTCCTTCATCCATAACAAGAATCCGGTCAGCATCCTCAACAGAAGAAATACGCTGCGCAATAATCAATTTTGTTGTGTCTTTTAAAGTCGTTGAAAAACTCTTCCGAATTTGTGCCTCAGTCGCTGTATCTACCGCACTGGTACTGTCATCTAAAATAAGGATTTTCGGTTTCTTAAGCAGTGCTCTTGCAATACAAAGACGCTGTTTTTGTCCACCGGAAACATTGACACCACCCTGTCCAAGTTCACGGTCATATCCATCTGCGAACTCACTGACAAAGCCATCGGCCTGTGCTGCCTTTGCAGCCTCTTTCACCTGTTCATCCGTTGCCTCTTCATCGCCCCAGCGAAGATTTTCCATAATACTGCCGGAAAACAGCGTATTTTTCTGAAGCACCATCGCAACGCCGTCACGCAGATGATTCAGCGAATACTCTTTTACATTCACGCCATCTACTAACACTTCCCCTTCATCACAGTCATACAGACGTGGAATCAGCTGCACAAGAGAACTTTTTCCGGAACCTGTCGAGCCGATGATACCAACCACTTCGCCCGGTTTCGCTGTAAAATTAATATTCTGCAAAACATTTTTCTTATGTTTTTTATAATAACGGAAGCAGACATTTTTAAATTCGATTTCACCGGATGTTACCAAGCGGTCTTTCTCAGATGCATTGTCATCATTTAAGTCAATGTCCGTATCTAATACTTCCAAAATACGATGAGAAGATGCCATCGCACGAGAACCCTGAATCATAATCATGGAAACCATCATAAGCGACATCAGAATCTGCGTTACATAAGTAGTAAATGCTGTAAGGTTTCCAACCGGCATATCGCCAATCAAAATCTGCTGACCGCCAAACCAGACAACTGCCATAACCGTAAGGTTCATTGCTAATGTCATAATCGGCATTGTGAGAATTACAACCTTCATCGCACGAAGTGTTTTATCTTTTAATTCGTTGTTCGCACGGTCAAAGGTCTCTTTTTCAAAATCATCACGCACAAAAGATTTTACAACACGCTGGTTTGTGATATTTTCCTGGATTCTTGAATTGAGTCCGTCAATCTTTGTCTGCATCACGTCAAACCGCGGAAATGCAGTCTTCATAACAAACGCAAGTGCAATAATCAAAACCGGAATTACGACACAGAAAACCAGTGCCAGTTTCGCATTCATAAGAAATGCCATAATCAAACCACCAATTAACATACCAGGTGCACGCAAAAGCATACGAAGTCCCATACTCAAGACATTCTGAATATTCGTAATATCATTTGTTAATCGTGTTACTAAAGAACCGGTTGAAAATTTTTCGATATTGGCAAAGGAAAATTTCTGCACTTTGGCAAACACATCTCTTCGCAAATCACCGGCAAAATTTACAGATGCCTTTACCGCAAAATAAGCACCAAGCACGCCACCCATCATCATAAGAAGAGCCGTTCCAATCATAGCTGCTCCTATCCCAATAATGTAAGCAGGTCCTTTTGCTGCCACCGTAACATCCTGCCCACATCCATAGTTAATAATCATAGACATTAATTTCGGCAGAATAATTTCGCCAAGCACTTCCACAATCATAAAGATTGGTCCAAGGATAAATGCTGACTTATAAGGAATTACATACTTTTTATACTGTTTCATTTTGTCCCTCCATCGCTGCATTTTTTAATCGTTCCATATTTTCGTAAATACGGTCAAAGTAATCACATAACTGTTCTTTTTCGCTTTCCGAGAATCCCACATACATTTGTTCATCTAACATATCAAAAAAGTCACAGCTTTCTTCTACCAATTTCCGCCCCTTTTCCGTCAATTCCACAAAATTGCGTCGGTTATCTTCTTCACGCATCTTTTGTGTAATGTATTCGGACTTTTTCAGCGCCTTCAGTGCAACGGCAACTGTCGCCGGTGAAATTTCTAAAAATTTAGCAAGTTCTACCTGCGATGCAAATGAATGTTTCGCAAGCGTCATCAGAAGACGATGTTGTGCTCTGTGAATCCCGGTTCCTTCCAGATTACACTCCAGCATTCTGCGATGCATCTGATTCATCACAATCATGCGGTGCGTAATATCACGGGAACGAATCTTCTTTTTTTTCTGTTCCTGCAAAGTTTTTCACCTCCAAATCATTCTATATCTAATCAATAGCCATTTAATCATTAGCATACAAACTGTTAGCATCTTAATGTTTATACCAGATTTTTGTGCCAATGTCAATAACAAATGAAACTTTTCACATATTGTTCATAAAATATACTAATCTATGTCTAACGAGGATTTTTTATGGATTATGGCAAATTAAATATACACGTTGTGTCGGATAACTCAGGCTTTCCGATTCCTGATGCCACCGTGCAGATTACCTCAGAAAACGAACCGGAAAACATTATAGAGGAAGCTGTCACCAATAACGTGGGACAGTTAAATAACATTGAACTTGCCGCACCGCCGGTGGATTACAGCATGACCCCTTCTGCAAACAAACCTTATTCGGAATACACCATCACAATCTCCGCTTCCGGTTTTGAATCGGTCGAAATTAATGGAGCAGAAATTTTTTCCGGTGAGACAGCCATTCAGAACGCTTCTCTGCTTCCTCTTGCCACAGGCGAAACCGACAGTGCGGAACTTTTTGTCATTCCCGACCATACACTATGGGGCGATTACCCGCCAAAAATACCGGAAAGTGAAATCAAAACGGTGGAAGAAACCGGAGAAATTGTATTAAGCCGTGTTGTCATCCCGGAATATGTTGTTGTCCATGATGGTCCCCCATCAGACACCCGTGCCAAAAATTACTATGTCAAATACCGCGACTACATCAAAAATGTTGCAAGTAGTGAAATTTATTCCACCTGGCCGGAAGCAACCATCCGCGCCAATATCCTTGCAATCCAGTCATTTACCTTAAACCGTGTTTACACCGAGTGGTATCGAAATAAAGGAAAAGATTTCACAATCACTTCCTCCACCGCCTACGACCACAAATTTGTTCCGGGGCGCAATATTTTTGAAAGTATATCCGCTATTGTGGATGAAATTTTCAGCGAATATCTTTCAAGACCAAATGTAGAGCAGCCAATTCTTACTCAGTACTGTGATGGAAAAAATGTCAGTTGTCCAAACTGGCTCAGCCAATGGGGTTCCAAGGCACTTGGCGACCAAGGGTACACGGCCATTGAAATTCTCCGCAACTACTACGGCGATTCCATTTATATTAATTCCACCGATGAAATCTCCGGTATTCCATCCTCGTATCCCGGCTCGCCGCTCCGTGTGGGCGATTCCGGTGAAAAAGTGCGCCAGATGCAGCGCCAGTTAAATGTTATATCGAACGCCTATCCGCTCATTCCAAAAATTGCAGAGGATGGTGTATTTGGTCCTGCTACAGAAGAAGCGGTTAAAACCTTTCAGCGAATTTTCGGTCTCACACAGGATGGCATTGTCGGATTCCGCACGTGGTATAAAATTTCCGAAATTTATGTCGGTGTAAGCCGCATTGCCGAATTAGTATAATACGAAGGTTGCACCCCCTCGTTTCTTTCGATATAATATTATTAATGATTGAAACAGGGGGTTTTTATATGAAGAAAGACGGCTACTATTCATCCGGTGAGTTTGCCAAAATGGCAGACGTAACACTGCGGACCATCCGCTATTACGACAGACAGAATCTTTTAAAACCCTCTTATGTAAATGAACACGGGGCAAGATTTTATACTGACTCGGACTTTGTGAAACTGCAGCAAATTCTTCTGTTTAAGTTCCTTGGATTTTCTCTGTCCGAAATCCGCGACATGACATTAAACCACCCGGACCGGCACGTTCTTTTGGACTCTCTTGATATCCAGCTCAAACTGGTAAAAGACCGCAGAGAGCAATTACAGTTAATGGAGCAGACCATCCAGACAACCGCCGACACCATCCGCCAGAAAAAAGAGGTGGACTGGAAACAGATGATGGATTTGATTCATATGACCTCCATGGAAAAAAGTTTAAAAAACCAATATCTGGATGCCTCTAATATTAACGCCAGAATTCATCTGCACGAATTATACAGCACGAATAAAAAGGGCTGGTTTCCTTGGATTTTTGAACAATGCCCTTTTAAAAAGGATATGAGTATTTTAGAAATTGGCTGCGGCGATGGCTCTTTTTGGACAACCAACGAGGATAAACTTCCCGGTCATCTTTCGGTTACTCTCACCGACATTTCAGAAGGAATGCTCCGCGACGCAAGAAGAAATCTCATGTCATGTTCCAACAGAGATTTTACCTATGTTGTGGCAGATGCTGCCCATCTGCCATTTGCAGATAACCGGTTTGATCTCATACTTGCCAACCATGTGTTATTCTATTTAGACAATCCGATGGATGCACTAAAAGAAATCAAACGCGTCTTAAACCCAAACGGCGTGCTTATTGCCAGCACATACGGCGAGCATCATATGGAAGAAGTCACAAGCCTCACCAGAGGATTTGACGAAAGAATCACCTTGTCTGCGGACAATTTATACCTTCATTTTGGAAAAGAAAATGGAGCCGCGATTCTATCTTCCTGCTTTCAAGACGTAACATGGATAGACTACGAAGATTCACTGTTTGTCACAGAGGCAGCTCCTTTGATTTCCTATATTTTATCCTGCCACGGAAACCAAAACCAGTATTTGGCATCGCGTTACCGTGATTTTGCCTCTTATATCGAAAAACAGGTTGCCGATGGATTTTCAATTACTAAAGATGCCGGTCTGTTTCGTGCCATAAAAATGGATTCAGACTGCTGATTTATCTATTTTTTTCAAATTATTAAAAAAAGTTCTTGCAGGTGACGTTACGTCATGTTATATGATATAGATATCAAATAAAACGGAGGTCACTATGAAAGGGATTATTTTAGCAGGAGGTTCCGGCACTCGCCTGTATCCTCTCACAACTGTAACAAGCAAACAACTTTTACCAATTTATGATAAACCAATGATTTATTACCCGCTTTCCGTGCTTATGAATGCCGGCATCCGGGATATCCTCATTATTTCCACGCCGCAGGATACACCACGATTTGAAGAGCTCTTAAAGGATGGTTCCTCCTTTGGCATCCATTTATCTTATGCGGTACAGCCAAGTCCGGATGGTCTTGCACAGGCTTTTATCATCGGAGCAGATTTCATTGGCGATGACAGCGTAGCCATGGTTCTCGGTGATAATATTTTTGCCGGACATGGTTTGAAAAAGCGGTTAAAGGCAGCCGTAGAAAATGCGGAAACCGGAAAAGGTGCAACCGTATTCGGCTATTATGTAGATGATCCGGAGCGTTTTGGTATTGTGGAATTTGACAAAGATGGAAAAGCTGTTTCGATTGAAGAAAAACCGGAAGTGCCTAAAAGCAATTACTGCGTAACCGGACTTTATTTCTACGATAACAAAGTTGTGGAATACGCAAAAGGTCTAACACCAAGTGCCAGAGGCGAACTTGAAATCACAGACTTAAACCGCATTTATCTGGAAAACAATGCTTTAAATGTGGAATTACTCGGACAGGGCTTTACCTGGCTTGATACCGGAACTCACGAAAGCCTTGTAGATGCAACAAATTTTGTAAAAACCGTAGAAACTCACCAGCACAGAAAAATTGCATGTCTGGAAGAAATTGCATACTTAAACGGCTGGATAAGCAAAGAAGATGTAATGGCAGTCTATGAAGTATTAAAGAAAAATCAATATGGACAGTATTTAAAAGATGTATTAGACGGAAAATATCTTGATGTACTGCGCTAGAGAAAAGGAGAACATTATGACTATTATCGTTACCGGCGGTGCCGGATTTATTGGAAGCAATTTTATTTTTCATATGTTAAAGAAGTACCCGGATTACCGCATCATCTGTTTAGACTGCTTGACTTATGCGGGAAATCTTTCCACACTCGCACCTGTAATGGATAACAAAAATTTTCGTTTTGTAAAAGAGGATATTACAAACCGCGAGGGTGTTTATCGGTTATTTGAGGAAGAAAAACCAGATATTGTCGTAAACTTTGCTGCAGAAAGCCATGTGGACCGCTCCATTGAAAATCCGGAGGTCTTTTTGGATACCAACATCAAAGGAACCGCCGTTTTAATGGATGCCTGCCGCAAATATGGCATTACCCGATATCATCAGGTTTCCACCGATGAGGTTTACGGTGATTTACCACTCGACAGACCGGACTTATTTTTCACGGAGGAAACTCCTATTCACACGAGCAGTCCTTATAGTTCCTCGAAAGCTGCTGCTGACCTTTTGGTTTTAGCCTACCACCGCACCTACGATTTGCCGGTTACCATCAGCCGCTGCTCGAACAACTATGGACCTTATCATTTCCCGGAAAAGCTGATTCCTCTTATGATTGCCAATGCGCTAAACGACAAACCTCTCCCGGTTTATGGCAAAGGCGAAAATGTCCGTGACTGGCTCTATGTGGAGGACCACTGCAAAGCCATCGATTTGATTATCCACAAAGGAAGAGTTGGTGAGGTTTATAACATTGGCGGCCACAATGAAATGAAAAATATTGACATTGTAAAAATTATATGCAAAGAGTTACACAAGCCGGAAAGTCTGATTACCTATGTCACGGACCGCAAAGGACACGACATGCGCTACGCCATCGACCCGACAAAAATACACAACGAACTTGGCTGGCTTCCGGAAACCAAATTTGCCGATGGAATTAAAAAGACCATTCAGTGGTATCTTGACAACAAAGACTGGTGGGAAGAAATTATTTCCGGCGAGTACCAGAATTATTATGAAAAAATGTATGGCAATCGATAGGAGGTTTTTCAATGAAAATTCTTGTCACAGGAGTCAAAGGACAGCTTGGCTTTGATGTCGTAAATGAGTTAGAACAAAGAGGACACACTGCCATCGGCGTTGACATTGAAGAAATGGATATTACCAATAAGGAAAGTGTAAATACTGTAATCCATGGTGCAAACCCGGACGGTGTGATTCACTGCGCCGCCTGGACTGCGGTGGATGCTGCTGAAGAGGAAGAAAACAAAGAAAAAGTCATGGCAGTCAATGCATCCGGCACACGCTATATCGCAGAAGTATGCAAAGATTTAGCCATCCCTATGATGTATATTTCCACCGATTATATCTTTGATGGACAGGGCGAAACACCTTGGACACCGGACCAGCAAAATTACGCACCACTGAATGTATACGGTGCATCAAAACTTGCCGGTGAACAGGCAGTAAAAGAACTCCTCTCCGATTATTTTATTGTCCGCATTGCATGGGTTTTTGGCACTCATGGAAACAATTTCATTAGAACTATGTTGAATGTTGGCAAAACACATGACACACTAACCGTAGTAGACGACCAGATTGGGACGCCAACTTACACCTTTGACTTAGCAAGACTCCTTGTTGATATGATAGAAACCAGAGAATACGGAATTTATCACGCAACAAACGAGGGCGGCTATATCAGCTGGTATGATTTTGCATGTGAAATCTTTCGTCAGGCTTCTGCGCTTGGATATGACTGCTATGATGAAAATCATCTGACTGTAAAACCGGTAACAACCAAAGAATACGGTGTATCGAAAGCAGTCCGTCCATTCAACAGCAGACTTGATAAAAGTAAACTTACCGCACATGGTTTTGTGCCACTTCCGGATTGGAAAGATGCACTTAACAGATACTTAAAACAAACAAATATTTAGGAGGTCTTCTCATGGGACAGATACAAGTAGAAAAAAATGTAGGTGGAATCGAGGGGCTCTGTGTCATCACACCAACTGTACACGGTGATGACCGCGGATATTTCATGGAAACCTATAACTTAAATGATATGAAAGAGGCAGGACTTGATTTGGACTTTGTTCAGGATAATCAGTCCAGCTCCGGCAAAGGTGTTTTGCGCGGACTGCATTATCAGAAAAATTATCCACAGGGAAAACTCGTCCGTGTTATCCGCGGCTCAGTATTCGATGTTGCCGTCGACTTACGAAAAGGCAGCGAAACCTATGGCAAATGGTATGGACTTGAATTGTCAGAGGAAAACAAAAAACAGTTTTATATTCCAAAGGGATTTGCTCATGGTTATCTTGTTCTTAGTGAATGGGCTGAATTTTGTTATAAATGCACCGACTTCTATCATCCGGGAGATGATGGCGGACTTGTTTGGAATGATCCTGCAATCGGTATCACATGGCCGGACGTCACAGGAGAATATCCGGGCAATGGCTCTTCTTCCGGTTACCACATGAGTGATGGCACACCGTTAAACATCTTAGAACGCGACGAAAACTGGCCAACACTTGCTAACTTATAAAAACAAAAAAGTAGAAATCTTCTCTGACACAAGAAGATTTCTACTTTTTCTTTATGCAATCTTATAAAATCTATACCAACACTTTTGAAAGAAAATCTTTCAGTCTCGGATTCTTTGGATGATTAAAAAACTCCTCCGGCGTAGCTTCCTCTAAGATTTTTCCATCGTCAATAAAGATTACCCGGTTTGCTACTTCCTTGGCAAATCCCATCTCATGAGTGACAATCACCATTGTCATTCCTTCATCTGCAAGACTCTTCATCAGGTCCAAAACTTCACCAACCATCTCCGGGTCCAGTGCACTTGTTGGTTCATCAAACAAAATCACATCCGGATTCATTGCCAGTGAACGTACAATCGCTACACGCTGCTTTTGTCCACCGGATAAGGTAGAAGGATACACATCTGCTTTGTCCTGCATATTGATACGTGCAAGAAGTGCCATCGCCTGCTCGCGAATCTTTTTAACCTCTTCTTTGCGCTTTGCACCGTGCAGTCCCTTGCAGCGGACATGAACCGGCGCCAGCATAATATTTTCTAACACCGTTTTATTATTAAACAGATTAAAATGCTGGAAAACCATACCCATATGGCGTCGATGCACATTAATATCTACATGCGGATCTGCGATATCTACATCATTAAAAATAATCTGCCCACCTGTAGGGTCTTCCATACAGTTTAAGCATCGAAGAAACGTACTTTTTCCTGAACCACTTGGTCCGATGACAACCACGATATCGCCCTTGTTGATGGTAATATCAATTCCGTTTAATACATCATGACTGCCAAAACTTTTTTTCAAATTAATTACGTCTATCACTTTTTCTCAGGCTCCTTTCCATGCATTTGATTCCGAGTGAAATAAGCAGTACCAGTGCAATGTAAATCACTGCCATCACCAGATAAGGAACCATAAACTCATAGCTGTTACTGCCAATATAGTTAAATGCCACATAAAGGTCAGCCGCACCAACAAAACTTACAACGGAAGTCTCTTTAATCAAGGCAATAAACTCATTTCCGAGTGTTGGCAGAATATTTTTTACTGCCTGTGGAATCACAATTTTACGCATTGTCGTCGCAAAACTAAGTCCCATCGCACGTCCAGCCTCCATCTGTCCGCCGTCTACGGACAAAATACCGGCGCGCATCATTTCTGAAATATAGGCACCACTATTCAAACCAAACACAAGCACAGACACCTGCACACCCGTAAGTTTTACTCCGATAATCGGAAGCAATACATAATAGCACACAAGCAACTGCACTACCATCGGTGTTCCACGGAACAAGCCAACATAAAAAGAACAAAAACCATTCAAAATTCTTGGCAGTATCTTGTATTTTGGCACAACACGTACAGTCGCAATCAAAATACCTATAATAATACCAATCAAAAGACCGGCAATTGCAATAATCAATGTATTCTGCAAGCCTTCTATTACCTTCTGATATCCGTTCTGCTCAAAGAAAATTTGCTTAAACGCTTCTATTTTTAATCCAAAATTATCCATATCTACCTCGTAAAAAGCAGGTCCGTGTAGGTCACGAACCTGCTGACTATTACTGCATTTTGTTAATTGCTTCTGTAATGCACTTAGCCGGTGCAGAATCGATGACTACATAATTGATGTTACCATTAATCAAATCCTGTACTGCTAAAGAACCATTCTTATAACCGGTTGTGGTTACTTTGTAACCTTCAAATCCCCAGTCCTTATCTCCTTCGCAATAGAACTGACCGGTTGTACCGTTCTGGACACCAATCGTTACACTCTTATCTTTTGTTTTTAAAATCTTCTCAATTGCTGCTTTATCTTTACAACTGTCAAACTCTGTACTATCACCTTTGACAATCAGTCTTTGTGCTGCGTTATAATAAGTATCTGAAAAATTCACATATTTCTTTCTATCTTCTTTGACAGTAAGACCTGCCATTGCAACATCACTCTTATGCTGTCCAACTGACAAGCAGACGGAATCAAATTCCATGTTCTGGATTACCAGTTCTTTGTTCAATTTTTTTGCAAGTGCTGCCGCAATTTCCATATCAATACCATAGTAGCTGTCGCCCTTCATGTACTCAAATGGCTCAAAAGAAGCATTCGTTGCAACCAAAAGCTGGTCTTTTGATGTATCAAGTTTCTCAGATTTTACCGGTGTTGGATTTCCACCGCCAAAATATTTGTTACAGATTTCATCAAACGTTCCATTGTCTTTAATCTCTTTGATAAAATCATTGACCTGTGTCAAAAGTTCCGGTTTGTTTTTATCTACACCAAACGCATACTCTTCACTAGTCAAGTCCACATCAATCACCTTAACAGCCTGCTGTTTTGTCTGGCTGTCGCTCTTCTTCGCGTCGTTTCCACTATCGGAACTGCCACATCCACATACAGCCACCGCCGTCATAATTACGGTAAGACCCATTGCTATTAACTTTTTCATTGTTCATCCTCCTAACATGTTTTCAATATATTCGTGTCATTATACCATGAACGGGAAATATTTTCAATGTTTGGAGAAAAGATTTTGTCCAATTTACCAAACATCGTTTTTTTCTTACTCAAATGATTCCCCGCGCTTTCATTTTCTTTATAAAGTCATTTTTCAAAATCGGTCCGATTTCCAAACTGCCAAAATCATCTGCTAACAATATGTAACGGTTTACCGTATCCACTTTTTTCACGAATTCCAAATTCACAATCACGCCACGCTTGCACAATACAAAATTATCACTATCTAACTCCTTTAACAGACTGTTGCAAGTTTTATACGGAATCTCAATCCGACCCGACGTTGTTACAATCTCTAAACGATGGTTTACACTTTCTACATATACAATTTCCGAAACGGCAATCATTTCTAACATTCCTTCTGTCCGAAACATCAGTGACCGGTCCTTTTCCTGTACCGTTTCATAGCGAATTGCCTCTTGAATTGTTTGCTTTACTTTTTCAAAATCAAACGGTTTTTCGATAAATTGGTAACAGTGAACAGACGAATACATACACATTTTCGGATCATACATGGAAGTAATGATAAGAATTGGCGTAAACAAATATTTATCAACTTTTCTTATATTCTGAGCAAATTCCCCACCGGATACATCATCGTGCTGTTGTGGATGTAAAATAATATCTACCAAAAACAAGTCAATTGTTCTCTTCATTGCAATATCATACGCCGTCTTTTCATCTGCAGCCTCATAAATTACGGCATCCGAATGCACTTCCTTTACCAGACCGGCAAGCACCTTTCTGGTCTCACTTTTGTCTTCTAAAATCAGTACCTCTTTCATTTTCATCCTCTCCTTTGTTTCGTCTTTTGGTATTTTGTTTATGAAATCACCTAGTTCGGTAAATATATCCGTTTCGTCTTAAGTTTGCCCTTATACTATTCGCGAGGGGGCGAAGCAATGAAAATACATGACTACTTAAAAAATAATTACGGTTATTCTGATTTTCAAATCGGACAAATACGCTATACGATAATTAGTATTCTTTCAGACGTAAGTAAACTTATCATAATGGGTATTTTCTTTATTCTGACCGATTACTTTTTTCAATATCTGGCAGCCATTGCTACTTTACTTGTACTTCGGACATGTACCGGTGGACTGCATTTTAAGCATTACTTCAGTTGTTTGGCATTGTCTTTTTTTCTTTTATATATAGGCATATGCCAACTCCCAAAAATATTGCTTCCCCGTCCCCTCTACTTTGTCCTGCTTTTACTATGTATACTCATCAATTATTTGTTTGCACCAATTGTCTCTTCGTACCGTCCTATTCCAAACGGTATTCAGATACGAAAAGCCAAACGTCAGGCTTTTCACATCATTACCATCTACGCGCTTATCATGTACATCGTTCCGCCAAACCAGTATATCATCACTGGTTTTTGGATAATTATGCTGCAATCTTTTCAACTGCTTGCAGCAAAAATTGTGAGAAAGGAGGTGCCTCATGAAGCGTCTATCGAAATCATGGATATTTAAGGCTTGTAATTTTTGCATTGCCTTTGCAGGAATCCTTCATTGGACAAAGATGAGTTTGTTATTATTCGGAGAACAACCATATCCTACCGAAAACGAAAAGTAATTCATTCTTGCCATTCATTTTAGTCAGAGAGCAGCTATTATGTTCTCTGACTTTTCTCTATTGTGAAATCAAACACAATCCGGGTATTCTCATTCTCCTCACAATATATTCTTAAATCACACTCATACTCCATCAAAATATCCTTTGCCTTAGATAATCCGATTCCTCTGTTTTGTGCCTTTGTTGAATATCCCATTCCCATAAGTTGTATGAGCTCCTCCTGCTTATAATAGCGCGAATTATTCTTTACTGCTACATGTATTATATCTGTCATTTCCCGCATCTCTACCCAGATATTTTTCAAATCATAATCTTGTACGGCTTCAATTGCATTATCTAAAAGAATGCCTAAAACTTCAATCAGTTTATAATCTGGTATTTTACATTGTAATTCATCTACCTTAATGTCGTATGTTATCCGACATCCCTTAGACTCGGCTTCTATAAATTTAGAATACAAAAATGCAATAACTATTGGAGAATTACTAGAAAGTAATCGTGCATATCGATTTTCCTCCATAATTTCATCACAATATTTTTTCTGTAAGGCCACCAATGTATCATAATCCTTTGCCATCAAATGATGACTATAGATTGCTGTTATATGATTATGAAAATCATGTTGTTTTTTTCTCATTGAATCAAGCAATTGCGTATATACACCATCGTAAGTTTTATGTATTTCATATTCCCTTTCTTTCGATAGTTTTTCATATTTCTCCTGTTGCCATCGAACAATTAGCACAGCAATTAAAAGTGTCCATATGCCAAAAATGATGTAGTCTGTCACCCTAAGATACTCTTCCATTTTATAAATAACTAACAAATAAACTGCACCTACAAGACACAATATTGTTGCCACGTAAATCCACCGATCATAATTCAAAATTATATTTGATATTTTATAAAGTAAACCCTTCTTACCAAGAATAAGCATCAATATAATCATGAAAACATTTACACTAATAACCAATAAATCAATTGACAGATATCCTTCCAGTATAAACGCCGGAATCGAACATACAACTTGTGAAAACACTCCAATAATGATAAAAAGCACTAAATTCACATTTGCTTTTCGTATCGAACACTTAAATTTCAGTAATTCATATATGTAAATTCCCACATACCCAAATAAAGCCATCCCCTTGGACAGCCCAAAATAATTTGCCGATTCAATTAAAGTAACCTCTACTACCATAAAAACCGCATCATAGATGCTAAAATAATACCTCTTTCCAAATAAATAATTCACACAAATAAGTGTAGCCGCCATTTCCAATATGGTATTTATCGCCGTCAGCATAACCTATCTCATCATCCCTTCAACACTTTTTCCAGCATATCCGTATACCACCGAATCTTGCTAATTGCATTTTCCGGTGTCAATTGTTCTTTATCCATGCACTCCATATTCAAACATATCGGGTCTGTTGTCAAACCATAAATAAAATTCATATCACAATGTAACTGGTTTGCCAGTATATAGGCATATGCGCTGGATAACCCTGTCTCACCACGTTCAATACGATATACTCCATCTTCTGAAATGTGAAAGATATGTGCCAAATCCTTGCGGCTAATCCCCTGTGATTCACGAAACTTTTTCACATTCGCCCCAATAATCTCGTCTTCACGGCTGATATCACTCATAAATATGCTCCTTTGCTCTTTTCTTAAATGATAGCAATAAATCGCATATATCTGTTCGGTATTATCCACCATTTTATCGGTGTTTATTCCCGTTTCAGTCATATTTCTGTGATAATAGATAAAAACCAAGCGAATTCTAAAATAATAGCTGCCCCTTTACGAGGCAGCTATTATTACACTTTCTCTCCCTTCGGATACACATCATTACAATCCCAGCGTGGAAGTGCAAACCGGTTATCAACGCCTAATTGTGCCCCCCTTGCTTCAACGGAAACACCTAAACCACAGCCCTTTTGTTTCACATAAGAAATCACTTCCTCACTGTAATTTCCATATGGATAATTCATAACAAAACAATTCCTGTCAATAAGTTCATCCATCGCTTCTAGTGCCATATCTATATCTTTTTGCATCTGCTCTTTCGGAAGTTTGGCAAGCCAGTAATGGTCATAACCATGAATTCCAAAAAACATACCATTTTTCTTCATTTCCTTCATCTGTGAAAAATTCATATACAATTTCTCTGCAAAAGTGCTCTCCTCACATCCCACATATTTTTGAAACAGGTGCTTTGCGATTTCCGTCCGGATTTCTTCAGGCAGAGCATTTTGCAATAGCCGCTTTACAAAAATAACCTCACCCGGATCCCAGCGATTAGCAACCGCAAGATTTTGATATAATTCCTCATTGGACAAAAGAGTTACACCCTGATTTCGATAAAAATCCATCTCTTCAAAACAATCGGCTACCAGCTGTTTCATTGCCAAGCTCCCCTTCAACTCCACAGCCGCCAGGATAAAATGAATCCGGTTTACCGTCAATAATTTGTTTTCCTTCCATGCCATTGTATTTGGAAAGAAAACTCCCTGCACTCCGACCTTTTTCAAAATCGGATAAACAACCTCATAATGATCAATATACCCATCATCAAACGTCAGAACAAAACCATTTTCCGGAATGTCTGAAAAATCATTTTTCTGATATGCTGCAAGAATCTCATCCATACGCACCGGTGTATAATGCTCCAAAAGATATGCAAGCTGTTTCTCAAACAATTCTTTGTCAAGTCCCTTAATGGTCGGATACTCGCTGTTTTTTAAATCACGCACGTAATGATACATAATAAAATGTACTGTTTTTTCCACTTTAATTGCCTCCTATCCAAGTAAGTCATTCATGTCAAATTCTTTCATGGTACTTTCTCCTTTACGGATATCCGCAAGTTTTTCCAGTTTTTTATTTTGCAAAAATTTTTCTGTATTATATAAAACAAGCACATCCGTAATATCCGAATTTGACGACAAAAGATTTCCCATTGCCATTTTTCCGTAACGATAATCAATCATAATTATCTTATCAAAATGTTCCGTCAAAAATGGAACAAAGCAGTTAGCGAATGAATCTTTTACCAAAAGAAGCGTTTTACCCGTATGGGCTTTCGTCGTAATTTCCACTTGAAACGAATTTTTCTTCATAAAATACTGATAACGATTAAACCCTTTTTTCGCCTCATTAGGGAAATATAAAGAAGAATAGGTTTTCTCTTCATCATCAAACACTACTTTTGTTTTCACCGGATTTTTGCTTTCAAATTTTTCCACCACATCCGCCGCGCCACCGGCATGAATCTTATTATAGGTAGTCCCATAAAAATCATCAAATACAGATACGCGCTTGAAATCGGATAAATCTTTTGCTTTCCGTCCGGTTTGAAGTGCCCATGCACGATATGCATAATAAGCCCCAAGACTTGTCCAATGATGATCCGTCCGATAGTAAATATATTCCTCATTATGCGACTGCATCGTTTTCGTTAAATCGTATATCAAATTAGGCTCATCAACTTTTGTCTGCAAATCCCGAATCATAGACTGCCAGTCTATCGTGTCTGCGTAAGCCGGCAAAGCATTTGTAAGCGCTGTCGTTTTCGATGGAACAAACATTGCCCTCACATGCTTCCTGCCATATCTTTTTTCCGTTTCATTGAGAAACGTTGTCAGATATGTTTCATTTTCCTTTATCTGCCCTGAATCAAAATCCGCCTTTTCGTATTTTTCAAGCAGGTAATTATTTTTCCCAAGATAAACGCCATTAAAGTCTTTTTTCCCAAGGGCAATCTGCTCTCGCACCGCCAAATCCACCCATTTGTCACGGAAAAAAAACTGGTCACTTAAATATGTATCATATTCCTTTTGATATTCTCCCGATAAAATACGCTTTGCCGTGATTTTTGATTTCTTAGCCAGTTCACGATTCTCCACATCCGAAAACTCCCGGTCCGGCAGAACAAAAGAAACCACCGTACCACCAAAAAGCATGACACAAAAAACAATGAGCATTGCCAGTTTCATTTTTCTCATCCACCACACCTCCTAAAATCGAAAATACAAAAACGGATTATACGAAGAATTGACTAACAGCGCAACACTCAGTATAAAAACAACAACGACAAACAACGTACCACACACTTCTCGACGCATGGTCTTCTCCGGCAAAAAGAATCGGTTTATACAGGTGCGAAGCAGCGAAACCGAACCAATAATGGCAATCACAAGTAAAATCAGGTAAGAGGAAAGCAGATACATTGCCTCTCGATTAACAAAATTTCCACTGATGCCAAATAATGTTTTGAAATAATTTGTTCCATCTGCCATATCCTGCCACGAAAAAATTCCCCAGCCAAGAATAACAAAAAACATCGTATATAAATGCATGAAAAAAGATGGCAGACGGCTAAATACCGGCTTCCACAACAATTTTTCAATCATAAGAAGAATTCCGTAGTAAATTCCCCATACAACAAAGTTTCCATAAGCCCCATGCCACAATCCGGTCAAAAGCCATACAATAGAAATATTTAAAATTTGTCTGCCAAATCCCTTTCGATTGCCACCTAACGGGATATAAACATATTCCTTAAACCATGTACCAAGAGAAATGTGCCATCTGCGCCAAAACTCGGTAATACTTCTCGATTCATACGGATGCCTAAAGTTTTCAGGAAAAGAAAATCCAAACATCGAGCCAAGTCCGATTGCCATATCTGAATAACCGGAGAAATCAAAATATATTTGTAACGTAAATGCAATCACACCAAGCCATGCAGAAACCGTTGTCAAATTCGCTGCTCCCATACCGGCAATCTCACGAAAGAGATCGCCAATCGGATTGGCAATCAACACTTTTTTCCCGAGACCTATCATAAATCGAACAATTCCCTTACTAAATAAATCAATTGTTTCTTTCCGTTTTACCATCTGTTCTTCCACTGTCTGATAGCGGATAATCGGTCCGGCAATCAATTGTGGGAACAACGCAACATAGGTTCCAAACGTCACAAAGTTTTTCTGCACCTTCACTTCTTTCCGGTACACATCAATCACATAGGACATCGTCTGAAAAGTGTAAAAAGAAATACCAATCGGCAGAGGAAGATTTAACTGCGGCATTTCTACACCTGCCATATATCCGACCATTCGCAAAAAAAAGTCCGCATACTTAAAGAACCCTAACAAAAGCAGACTGACTACGCAGGCAATTGTTAAGGAACAAATCTGTCCTCGTTTATTTTCTCTTTTCTGATAACAAGAAAGACGAAGTCCGGCGCAATATGCTACAAGTGTAGAGAACAGAATCAAGACAATATAAACCGGCTCTCCCCATGCATAGAAAACCAAACTGCCCCCAAAAAGAACCGCATTGCGGAATCTCCTTGGGGTGCAGTAATAAACAACTAACATAATCGGCAAAAACCGAAACAAAAACAATAAACTACTAAATACCATGAGGCAGCCTCTCCTACAATTTCTTCTTCAATGCCGCCTGTCCTTTTTTGTTGACAGCTTTTGACGGAGACATTGCAATATACCAGACAAAAGTTCCTTTTTTCCCATAAATTGCATTCTTAAATACTTTCTGCTCAGTTTTAGAATAATCACTTAAATAATCACTCTTGCTATTTGCCTTCTGGTACTTTTTCAAAGCATTATATAATTTTTTCGCACCTTTTCCATTTTTTGCTTCCATCACACAAAGGCTGTACGCCTCTTTTGAATCACATACATACTGAATCGTTTTCACCTGGCTGCGAACTGAGTGAGTAAGCGCTCCAAAGTCCAGTGCAGCCGCCGAAGAATATTTCAATTTCTTTGCACCACCGGTTGCTTTTAACGCATACCCGCAAAGTGTCTTGCAGCTTTCCTTTTTCTTTGCCGCCTGTCCCATCTGTGGAAACAGACTGATACACATAATTACCATGCATACAACCGCTGCTATTCTCATGCCGTATTTTTTCATCTTTATTTTCCTCCTCGACCATCTCTCTGTCTATCATATTTTGCCAGTATCTTTCCAAACTTAGCATATGCCGGCGGTTTCCAATGATACCCGTCTCCTGTTGCATAAGCCGCCTTCAAATACCCTTTTGAATCTTTCAAAAAATCGGTGTAATCCAAATAGGTAACGCTCATCTTCTTCGCCAGTTTCTTTAACTTTCGATTAAAGACCGGTCGCTGCCAGAATCCCGGATGTCTTGCTTTTTCTGCACGCGTCACCGGTGAAATTGCACACACAATAATATCCGTATCCAGGCAGGACTGCTTAATTGCCTCTAACATGTCACGGTACTCACTTAACATATTACTAATCTTCTGATAATGAATCTCGTTCATACCAAGCATCATATACACGCGGTATGGTTTGGCAGCAATCAGCTTCTGAAGTCCGGTTCTTCCATGAAACACTCTCTTTGTATGGAATGTCACCGTATTCAGTCCCCGGTATGCAATCGTCCTCTTTTTACCACCAATCGGCATATGGGCGAAACCACCTTCGTATGTCAAGCCTTCCGTAATCGAATCGCCGGCAAACACTGTTGTCCTCACATAAGTTTTCATCTTCTTAGAAACAACTTTAGAAGGATTGCTATCGGTCTCCGACAGCTGCTTTTTCTTTCCTGCCGTTATGTAAAAATAATATTTCTTTTTGTTTTTCAGTTTTTTCACAAGGCAGACATTATTTTTTGTTGAAAGCTTCTTTCGATATTTTCCATCTTTCTTTGTTGAAACAAAAACATGATAATACTTTGTCTTCTTTTGTTTCTTCCATGTCAGCTTTACACTATGGGTAGAAAAACGAACTACCTTTACTTTTTTTACACTAGGTAATTTCTTTACCGGTACGGCCAGTGTTGCCGGAATTTCAGTCGGCACCGGTGTACTCGTTGCCTCTGCGTCCGGTGTCACCTCAGGCAATGCTGTCGCCATCTCCTGTCCCTTCACCATCGTAGCACTCGGCAATGACCGAAATGGCACAAGGCTAACAATAGCTGCTGCTGCGCATACCGTCAAAACAACTCGTTTCTTTTGATTCATCGTTTAAACTCTTCTTTCTGTTTTTTTTCACTCCGTATGTATTATACGCTTATCTATTATACTAGTCAATTATTGTTGATTTTTCCAAATTTTAACCATCTAAAACAACACCATAAACGCAAGTGCATAAGTCAATACATCTGGATGAATCGACTCTTCTATGGCCGAGTACACATGTTTTTCCATAACCTTGGTATGCTCAAAAATTCGCCCTAACTCAGCCATAAGTGGAAAATAATCATCTTTTCCATCCTCTTTCCAAATACACGGCAGAACCTCCGAAAGGATTATATAATTACATGCACTGCTAAGCAAAACCTGCAAAAAATCTGCTTCATTACAAAAATACAAACATTTCGCAAGATAGCTGGCATACAACTTTCGTTTTGCAGAAAACCGATGATCCGAACAATTTTTATTTTTCTCCCAAAGCAGACGCACATACCTTTTCCGCTTGGCATCACTCAATCCATACACCGCCTCATTCCATAAGATACGATTTTTCACCCGAAGATTTGTCTGACGGATAATATGACAGAACGTATCCACAACAGAAGAAATCACTTCCCATGCCGAATTTTCCAAGTCTTCCTTTGACATACTGTTTTTCACCAATTCAAACTCCTGTAAAAGAGAAGAAATCGTCCCCTCATTCGGAATTTCAATACCTCCAGCCTTTTTCTTTTCCTCAGAAAACGCATCCATGTATAGATATAAAACTACTCCCAGACCAATTCCAAGCGGAATGGATTCTTCCTGTAAAATATCCATACTAACACTCATAAATTCAGCCATTTTCTCCCCAAACGGAAGAGTTTCTTTCTCTCCTTCCTCAACCAGATAAAGTGGACCTTCATGCTCAAAAATTCTCTTAAGTACCTCTTCACACGAATGATTCAGCATAGAAAAAACAGTCTTTCCTTCAATATTCAGGCAGGTCCTCGGAAAAAGTTTACACGTATTTCCCATGTGCTCCGGACCATATTCTTGATAAATCTTACAAAGACCCATTTCATCTAAAAAAGGACACTCTTTTTTTTCCGTCATTTTTATAAAATAATTTCCATCCGTCTGCCCGATATTCTTCTTTACATATTTACTAAATGCCCCATGAGAAGCCTCGTAAAAATCATAGGTTTCTTTGTCTAACGCAATATCCCAGCCACTGCAGCAGGTATTTTGGCACGCTGAACCAGAACAGACAAAAGAATCAAAAAAATCAAGTTTGTAGGACACTGTACCTTCTCCCCTTTTACTATTTCATAAACTCTGCTAATTTCTGCGGTTCTCCATGTCCGGGATAAACCATAATTTCTCTGTCAAGTGACTCCAGATACGGTAGTGTAATACCGGCAAAATCTTTTTTACTGCCACCCGGCAAGCGAAGAATCGTTTCGTGCCCAGTCACTAAAGTATCACCGGAAAATAGAATCTCTTCATCCACTAAAATGCAAATACTCCCCTTTGAGTGTCCGGGCGTTTCCTTCAGAAATATCTTATGTCCCTGCCAGATAAACTCATATTCTCCTTCAAATGTTTCGTCTGCCTCGCAAGAGTACGGCTGAATATCCATATTCCGTATATGCTCTTGTATTTTCTCTTCTTTTCCAATAAAAAGCACTTCCCAAAATTCAGATAAATTTCTATAGGGATTATCCAACGCACCTGCGCATAATTGGGAGCATAATACACTCACTTTTGCAAAATTTTCTTTCAACCAATTTACTCCTGATATGTGGTCATAATGCTCATGTGTCAAAATTACAAGAATACGGTTAATATTTCTTTCCCTTAGGTATAAGAGAGCATCCTTTGAAACACATGGGTCTATAATCACTACACTGTCTTCTTCCTGCCAAATGTACATACAGGAATCAATTGGGTAAAACACATAACTTTGAATTTTCTTATTTTCCTTTTGCATTTCAAATATCCTCTAACACCAATTGTATTTTATATACACCTTTATTTAACTCACACTGATAGGTATGCAACTGTTTTCCTGCTATAAAACCCCCATCCTTGTAAATCGCATAATTTTTTATTCCATACATCTTACCACCAAAACGAAATCTAAGTACCCCCATTAACGCTAAGACACCATAATCATATGTTCTCAGCATTCTGGAAATCAATTCTCCATCATCCGTTTCACAAATTTCTGCATTATGTGGAAATTGTGAACTTTTATAAAAATGTTCACCTTTTCCATTTTTAATTCCACTTATTCGTTCATTCAAAAATTGAGGCATCATCTCTTTAAAACACTGAATTCCCAATTCCATTCCTTTTTGAACAATCTGTAATGCCACACTAGTTTCGTCAAGAATTATTTTTTTCTGGCATATAATTTCTCCTGCATCCAGTTCTGCATTTACATAATGCCATGTAACACCTGTAGATTCTTCTCTGTTAAAAATCACCCAGGAAGGTATATTTACTCCTTTGTAATCCGGCAAAAAAGAGTAATGAAAATTTATAATTTCCACCGTATTACTCTCGCATATTTCACTCGGAATAATCACAGAATTATTTGCACTTATAACTAATGTTTTGGGAACTATTGCTTGGCTCAAAGTAGTAATAACCTCATTGGCAGGAAAATATCGCACATTGTTTTTATCACAATTTTTTTTCAACAATGAGACAGGGCTATATTGGCTTTCTATTACAAAAATATTTGTCTTGTCAACATAATTTAATAGCTCATACAAACAGTCGACAGCTATCTTCCCATTGCCCAAAATTACAATACGTTGAAATCTCATTTCGTATTTTCCCTCCAATTTCCTCTGCAATTTTCCCAAAGTCTTTATTGGTCATTAAACGTGCATCATATCCATCAAATCTCCTACCGTCTTACATACAGCGATTTCTGACGCATGAAAAATCTTATCAAATTTTTCATTCATAAGTGCAATAAAAGAAAGTACCGCCACGGAATCCCATGTCTCTACTTCTTCTAAAACCGTATCCCGATCAAATTCTCCTAAATCCATTTCTAATACATCTACTAATTCTTCCATTTTTTCCTGTTCTGTCATTTTAATATCCTCCATTTTTATAATTAAATTTCTCCGCCATTTTTCTTTACAACTTCACAAATTGTTGTAATATTCTGAAAATTCTCAGGAATGATGTCAAGCCCATCAATCAATATACCAAACGCTGCCTCAATTTCTGAAACCACCGTTACGATATCAAAGGAATCCAAAAGGCCATCTTCGATATAATCATTGCTTTCCTTAAAATCAAATTCCGGTCGAATTTCCTCTAAAATTTTATAAATCTGTTCCATCTTTTTATCCTCCATTTTCTTTAATTACAGCCTGCTGTTACCGGTATCAAAGTTCCTGTTATATACTTTGCTTTATCGGAAATCAAAAACTCCACTAAATAAGCAAGATATCTTGGGTCAATAATACCAAACGGCTGGTTAGCCTCAATTCTTCCTTGTAAATCAAATGTATTTTCCATATCACCACGCAGCAAAGGTGTATCCACATAGGTTGGCATTATAGCATTCACACGTATTTTTCGTCTTGAAAATTCCTTCGACATTACCTGAACAATAGCATCCAACGCCGCTTTTGACGCCGCATAACCGCAATGCCCCGGTATACACGAGTGAGCTGCCATCGAAGAAACTGCCACAATTGAACCACCATCATTGCTATAACGTTTCGAGCCAAAATATCTTCCCAGTTCAGCAAAAGCATATGCATTAATTTCCATCTGTGCTTCCATATCTTCATGAATACGAATTTTTTTTACCGGCATGGATGTTCCTACTCCGGCACAATGGATAAAACCATCAAACTTCATTCCCTGCTCTTTGCAGACGTCAAAAATTGTATCGTACTCTTCAAATTTCGTCAAATCAAACGGAATCAAAATTGGTTCATTTACCATTTCTTTTGCCGTCTCTTTAAGTTTTTGTTCACTTCTTGCCACCATCACCACGCGATAGCCGCATTCCGACAAATACTTAGAAACAGCCGCCCCAATTCCGGAAGAGGCCCCTGTCACTAAAAATGTTTTCATCTTTTTCACCTATTTCACAAAAATATAATCTCGAATTTTTGTGTCCTTCCATGCATTTCGGCGGAGTGCTTTTTTATTCTTTGCATTAAACCATGCATAGTGCATTTTGATGCCATTTTCCTCATATTCAATCTCCTTGACACGGCGCTCTATGCTGTACAAAATATCGGCAGAGGCATGATTATAGGAAAAGGCACAGTACAGTTTTTTTCCTTCTCTTCGATAGATAAAAAAGCACTCAATTTTATCACCAATTTTATAAATCATAACTTCTTTTTCTTTCACAATCTGCAGCAAGTCATCTTCCGATGGAATATGATCTGCCTGCAAATCAAAATTTTCCAACAAAAGTTCATAAATCTGTGGAACATCTGATTCCACGGCATATTTCGCACAATCCGGCTGATACATATCATAAAGAAGCTTCGCCATCTTTCCTTCCGGAACTTTCTCTTCTGCTTCTACCTGAATCTGTCTTTTCAGATATGTTGCATAGTGGTGATAGCCTCCTTCCTCAATTGCCCCAAAAGGTGCAGCCCCTTCCCTGCACAAATAATCTATAACTGCATGCTCCGGAGTCTCTTTTAATAACACCTTCAATTCTTCTAAATCTGCTGTATGAAAATATACACGAAATACGCCTTCTTTTTTTCGCCAAAAGACCACCGTCTTTTCCCCTGCTGTCATCTGATATTCCGTATCCATGGACTCACCCGGATAAAAATTGGAATACGATACTTCACCGGCTTTTCGACATTTCGTTATCTGCTGCATAACCTCATGCAAACTACTCATCTTTATCCCTCGCCTCCTATAAATTCGATATTGTCATCTCGCAAAAATCGAGGTCGCCCAGTTCTAAGAGTGCTGCTCCCCAGCATAACCCGGCACCAAAACCGGCAAGACAGCACCGATAGGAATTTTCTTTTATCTCCTCTGAAAGATTACTTGCCAATGCAAAAGGTACCGTATTACTGTTGGAATTTCCAAAATCCCCAACTACATTCATCGGCATCTTTTCATAAGGAACTTTCATTTTATCTGCCAATTTCTGCAACATAAATTTATTGGGCTGGTGGAATAAAAACCAATCCACATCGTCCACCGAAACATCACCATAGGATAACAATTCTTCAACCATCGGCGGCACCTCTCTCTGAACGAAATTAAACACACCGGAGCCATCCATCCACATACAATTCTGGGTTCGCATCGTGCCATCTCCAATGTCCATCATAACATCCGTTTCCGGACTTCTCGGCAGACGGAATCCTCCCGCTGGAATAATTAATGCGTTGCGGTTTGCTCCATCATTATATAAACTCAAAAAGATATCGCCCGCCTCCGAATCATTTTCAATAATGGATACGCTTGCACCATCACCACCAAAACTTGGATAAGCAAGCGGCGTTTCCTTCTCTTTCCGGCACAACACATCACCGGTAAATAATACAACTTTTTTGTCCTTTGGCATATGTTCCAAAAGCATACAGGCTTCCATCAGCCCCATAATATAGCCGGCACAAGCCTGAGGAATATCTACACACACAACATCGTGAGGCAAATCAAACTCTCCATGAATGATGTTACTGACATGTGGTACATAATGGTCCGGAGAAATCGTTACGACTACTACTGCACCGATTTCCTCTTTCTTAATCCAGTTATGTTTCAAAACATAATCGAATCCATACACACATAAATCCGATGTCGTTGTCTTTGATTTCGCTGCTCTGCGCTTTCCATAACCCATAATCCGCTTCAGGCGTTTTGTGTGAATATCCTGAAATGGTTTTGTTTCTTCATCATAATCGTATTCATTTTCCGGGAGCACACCTAATACTCCACGAATTCTTTTCTGATGGAATGTTGTAATCATTTTATCCTCCTTAACCGACTCTATCTTCTCGGAATACTTGGTCTATCCTGGTCTCCGTCACCGCGGTACAAATGAAAGGACGGCCAATGAGCAACCACAATGCGGATTTTCACATTTTCCCTTTCAAATGGCTCAAAATAGTTCGGAATAATATTGCCATCCTCTTGTGAAAGCAGTGAAAAACCAGCTTTCTTCAAATATTGATGTGCAATGCCATAACAGTAAAAATCAATAAATTCATATGCCTTTTCCTGCAAAAGCCAATCCCACAATCCTCCACTGTAGGAAACTGCAGCATCTTCTCCATAAAAATCAATTATTTTGCATACCCGCACACCATCATGTTCTGCCTCCCGGCAGACAAACACACCCGAACAAGTTTCTTCCCGGTTCATTATCCGGTAAAACTGATATTCATAAACCGGATGGTTAAAAAAACGATGCTCAATATACGAATAATTTTTGTAAGGGGTGTTCTTTTTCAACTGAACATCCGAAACAGCTTGTTTAAACTCATCCATTGAAAAGATGCATCCAAATTTTCCGGTCTCAGCATCAAAATCCGTCTCCGGAATTGTCGCAATTTTTGCCAGTTTAAATCCATCGTTCTTTCCTAACCTATACCAGCATTCCAGACAAGCCGTCTCACTTCCATACAAATGTTCAATTTTAGCAGCACGCTCATTTAACCCAAGCGAAAACACGTCTCTTGGCTGCCATCGCTCCCATGAATACTCTCCCAAACTAAGTCCCAGTGCCGGACTTTGATTTGGAAGAACCTTCCACATAGAGCCGGACATATCCGGATTTGCTTCGTGATTATATAAAATAAAGCCATTGATGCCAAAAATTTTCCCTGTCTCATCATCCACTGCAAGATTAAAATTTAATTCATCACCTTGCACATACATCCACTCAAAAAAGTCTCTGTCCACAGCAAGTATGTGGTCTTTCTTCCAATGTTCTGCAATAAACTGCATAACAGCAGGAATTTCTGAAATCTCCGCTTTTCTCACACAAAGCATACTCATTCTCCCTAACTAAGTAAATCGTTTTTTAACTGTTTACGGTTAATTTTGCCATTGTCATTTAACGGCATTTTTTCAACTGCAAAATATTCGGACGGTATCATATATTTTGGCAGAATTGACATCAGCCTCTTACGGATTGCCAATCCATCGATACCCTGTTTGGATTGGAATACCGATACAATCCGCTTGTGCTCTTCATCGTAGAGACAGCAGGCATTGTCAATTTCTTCCATGCTCAGAATTGCCGTTTCAATCTCTCCTAACTCAATCCGGTAACCCATATGTTTAATCTGGAAATCTTTTCTGCCATCAAACATAATTTCTCCAAATTCATTATAATGTGCCAAATCTCCTGTCCGGTAAATCTTTTCTTCATAATACGGATTTAGAGGATTTTGAACAAAAGCAACGCTTGTTTTTTCTTCATTCGCATAATAACCAACCGACAGAGAAGTTCCTCTCACACATAACTCTCCCTTTTTGTCCGGCTCAGTTATCAAACAATTTTCATCGTCAAGAAGCATGATTTCCGTATTTCTGCATGCCTTACCAATCGGAAGCGGGTCATCATCTGCAAACTCTCTGTTTACCCGGAAGAAAGAACACACATCGGTAATCTCAGTCGGTCCATATAGATTTGCAAACTCTGCCTCCGGCAGTACCCGGCGCCAGATATTCAAATGGCGGTTTGGCATAACCTCGCCACAAAACAGTACCTTTTTAATTGCACTCAAATCAAAACGTTCCAACAATCCGCTGTTTGCTGAACCAACCAAAGCCGACGGCACCCAGAAAATAAACGTAATCTTTTTTTCTTCCAGATAAGCAAGCAGTTTCGCCTGAAATGCATAATACATCTCCGGTGGAATATAAAGCGTTGCTCCACAACTCATGCACAAATAAATATCTAAAATCGAATTATCAAAATAAAACGGAGCCTGATTTGCAATTTTCACATTTTCGTCAATAGAAAATTCTTCTGCCGCCCAGTCAATGTAATCAATAATGCTGCGCTGTGTAATTGCAACACCTTTTGGTACGCCGGTCGAACCGGATGTAAAAAACACATACGCTAAGTCCGTATCAATAATTCGGTTTAAATACATGGAAGAATCCTTGTTATTTTGCCGGAAATCAATATCTTCCAAATATAAAATCATATCTTCCAAAATACCATTTTTCAATAATTTTTCTGCACTCTTTCGGTCAGAAATAATCAACGCCGGCTTTAAACATTTCAAAACACCCTCCACTTTTTGAAATGGAAATTTAACATCCGTCGGCGTGTAATAATTTCCACTATACAAGATTCCGGCAAAGGAAATCAATGTATTCGTTCCCTTTGGCAGATAAACTAAAACCGGCAGATGCCGACCCGATAATTTTGCTGTTATTGCATCTGCCAGACACAATGCACGCTGTCTCCACTCAGAAAATGTAACAGAAAGTTCACCATCTGAAATTGCAAGTTTGTCCGGAAATTTTACTGCCGTTTCTTCTAAATAGCACAAAACCGAATTTTTCATACGAATCCCCCTTAATAAATCATTCCTGCTGAAATGGATATAATTTCACCTGTAATGTATGCTGCCTGTTCCGACATCAAAAATCCAATCAGACCTGCAACCTGTTTGGGAGGAATCACTCCAAATTTCTGAGGACTGTTTCCTTCTTTTTCCCACATATCCATGTCTTCTTTTATCATCGGTGTCGCGACAAATGCAGGCGCCACCCCGTTCACACGGATTCTGCGGTCTGCCATCTCTTTTGCCATCACTTTAACCACTGCGTTTACCGCCGCCTTTGAACTAGCATACGCCGCCATTCCTTTTTCCATCTCATAAGCAGCCATTGATGACATTACCACAATTGACGAACCATCATTGGAATATTTTCGTTTAGAAAAATATTTACCTAATTCTATAAACGCCATCGGATGAATCTGATACATCTTTTTGATATGTTCTGTCTGAATCAGACGAATTGGCATATTTTCACCAATACCGGCACAGTGAATCAGACCATCCAGTTTGATTCCCCATTCACGGCATTTTATAAAGCATGATTCGATATGCCAAACATCTGTTAAATCATATACCAGATACTTGGTTTCTCCACCAAATTCATTTACAAGTTTTTTTAATTTTTCTTCATTTCTGGCAACCAAAATCGTTGTAACATCTTCCTGCCGTGCCAAGAGTCTCGCTGTCTCTTCACCAATGCCGGAAGATGCACCGGTTATCATAATATATTTCATATTACCTCCTCGTTTACCGCTCCATCCTCATCACCGTACCCGATGTGAACTGACCTGCATTGGAAAGAAGGAAACGAATTCCAAAAGAAATATGGAACTGGCGTTTCATCTCTTTTGGACATCCTTTAATCATAAACTCGTCACTCCAGTTTCTTCCCTCGCGAACATACTGAATCACTTCCAGCTTGTCCTTATCATAAGTAATTCCATTGATGCAAAATTCCTCTGAAACAGCATCTTCATCTAACCTGCCAACAAGTTTTTGCAAGTTATCAAAATCATTCTTTTCAGCTACAATCACCATCTTTATATCCTGTTCCTGCTCTTCGTTTAACTGAGCAAAAACCTTTGTTATCTCATCATTATCCATCGTTTCCTGTGCAAAAATCACACCACGGATTGGATATGCCAATTCAGCCTCTGAAATTTCTTTCATAATTTCTTCTTGTTTTTCCGATGTTCCTTCATAAACATAACTTTCATAATACATGTCATTTTGAAGTTCACGCAGTTTTTGTTTATCTTTTCCGACCATAAACACATTTGCTGACTGCATATCCAGACAGCGGCACAATGACTCACCAAGAGGTGTATCCGCTCCATAAACAACTACCGTTCTCTCTTTCATAGAGCCGGTCGGGGTTTTATCTTCTTCATAACATTCATCCGTCTCAATCACCGGAAGAATATTTTTGGTGTCAATATTCGCATATACAATGCCCCAAGACAAACCAACACCAAATCCACAACACAAAAGTCTCACGGATTCTTTATCCGTCAAACGGTGTTGATTTGCACAAATACTAAGCGGAACCGATACTCCTGATGTATTACCAAACTGCTCCATCGAACGCAGTTCCTTTTCCCTGTCAATGCCACATGTATCATCAATGGTATTCAAAATCATATTTTGCGCCTGATGAAAAACATAATAATCAATGTCATCTTCATCAATCTGAAAATGATTGCGAAATGTCATCAAATCATTGGACACATCATTAATCGCAAAATCAAACACTTTGCCGCCATCCATTGATGCCGGTACATTAAATCTCTGTATAATTGCCTCAAAAGAATTTCCATCTGCTTTACTCATAAACCGAAGAGGTTCTGCCTCTTTTACTTTTTGCAGGGCAATAGCAGCACCCGCCGATCCAAACAGCATATTATGTGTAATGATATCTTTTGTAAGCGCAATTTTACTTTCCGGATAACTAACTTGTTTTACTGTATCTGCCAGCAAAAGAAGTCCCTTATCATAAAGATTTCCAAGCCGCAGCAAAGCAGAAACCACTAAAACTCCAACCGGAAAACTCGAGCATCCCAAATTCATATCAAACACAATGCAGTCTTTTTTTAGCCCTAACTGTTTCTGAATCAAAAAGGCAGTTGATGGGAACACATAATTCGGACGCTGTGTCACTACAATCAACACTTTGATTTCCTCTGAGTTCCAGCCTAGTCTTTCCAAAAGTGGTTTTGCCGCTCCGACACATAAATCCGAACTTCTCTGATGTCTGCCGGAAATTCTTCTCTTAGAAACACCGGTAATTCTTGTCTGTCGTCGATACTGTCGTTTTCCTATTATTGTTTCGTATTTACTATTATCATCTTCATAAGTAGGAACAGCCGAAGCCATTCCACATATTTTTATATCATCTAATTCACCAATCATCGCTATATCTAATCCAAACGGATGTCTCCTTATAAATAATCAATAATATCCTGAACGGTTTTAAATTTTTGCACTTCTTCCACCGTAAGTCTCTTATTTAGTCTTGTTTTTACCTCTGCCATAAGTCCTAACTTACTTAAAGAATCCCATTCGTCCATTTCCTCTAAATTCATCGTAACATCAATATCCTCTTTATCCATATCAAGAACTTCTTCTAATAATTCTAATTTTTCTTCCTGTGTCATCACTCTTTTCTCCTTTCTACTACATTACAAATAGGCAAATTTTATATCGGTTATTTTACTTCTTTTCTTTAGCAGCAAAACGATTAACAAAAATCATCTTCCTTTAGCAGCACATTTTCATCAATATCCGTTGCCGCGTATTTACCAATAATTTCCTTCATGCGATACGCCGGAATTCCGGTACCCGGACGCTTCGACCAAATCATATCCTCTTCAATCCGCTGACCCTTTTTGATCGGACGCTTCGTAACCAGACTGCGAAAAGCCCACGAACGCGTTTCTTCCTCTCCCGGGTGCACTTTTTTAACAGAGCCAAGAGCATCTTCCAATTTTCGGATACCGTCTACTAATTGATGAAGTTCCTGAAAATCAATCGATACCGATTGGTCCGGCCCCGGTGTCCGTTTATCTAAAATCACATGTTTCTCAATAATACGTGCTCCCAACGTCACAGCGCCAAAACTCGTATACAAATCCGGTGTGTGGTCAGAATGTCCAATAATCGCATCCGGAAAATGCTTTTCCATCTGAAGAATAAATTTAAGGTTAATATCCTCATACTTTGGCGGATATTCAGAGATACAGTTTGTAAAAGCAAGAGAAACTCCTGTCTGGTTCAACACATCATAAGTTCGCCGAATCTCTTCAATTGTACTCATGCCGGTAGATACAATCATTGGCTTTCCCAGTCTTGCAATCCGTACCAGAGTCGGAATATCTGTCATCTCGCCGGAGCCAATTTTAAAGGCATCGACTCCCATCGCATCCAGTTCATACGCCGCCTTTAAGCTAAATGGCGTACAAAGATATTGAATCCCAATCTTTTTGCAGTATTCCATCAACTCCCGGTGCTGCTTAAGTGTAAGTGCATGCTGCTTCAAAAACTCATACAGCGGAATATTATTTTTCCCCGCAATTACAGCATCCGAAAGCATTTCTTCATCCGGCAGATGATGCTGAAACTTAATGCAGTCTGCTCCGGCAAGTTTCGCCTGACGGCACATTTCCTTTGCCACTTCCACATCACCCATATGATTATCACAGCCCTCGGCAATAATATAAACTGGGTAGCCGTTTCCTATCTTCTTTTTTCCAATCTGCAGTTCGCTCATAAAGTCTCCTCCTATATCTCCTTACAATTCAAATATCGTCGGTATCGGCATAAAATGTTCTGCCAGCAAAAAATCACTCTCCTCATCAATATCGATACTGCGCTCCACAGGCATCACGTAGCCAACCGGATTGTCATTAAAACTGGTATTCTTTGTCAAGTCTGCTACACGATTTACATATACCGCACCATTCACCCGGTAAATTTCTTTCATATCCTGTCTGCGGATGGTACTTCCTCCTGACAGTAACGGCACTAATACGCCATCCGTACCAATCTCCCGCATCAAAACCGGATGCTCTTTTACTAGAGAAACAGATGCCACATCTTTGCCAGATGTAACCGCCTTATCAATTGCCTTTTCAATATCCTCCGCGGTACGAAGCGGGCTTGTCGGCTGCAATAAGACCACATATTCATACGTTTCCTGTAACCGCTCCAATACATCTATAACCGCATCAATCGTTTTCGAGGTATCCATTGCCAGTGCTGCCGGACGTAAAAACGGAACATCCGCCCCATACTTTTTTGCCACACCGGCAATCTCCTCACTGTCTGTTGACACTACCACCCGGTCGATTTTTTTACAGTCAAGTGCTGCCTGAATCGTATAGGAAATCAATGGCTGTCCATACAAATCTTTTATATTTTTCCCCGGAATTCCTTTGCTTCCACCTCTTGCCGGAATCACTGCTAAAATCATAACTTTTCCTCCTCTACCACATGTTTTTCCCATTTCATACGGAATTTTCTAATATCTTCTTCCGAATAAAAATGTTTGATATATGGGTTATTAAAACTATCCTCGAAATACTGTCTTGTAAGCGGAATTGTTTCCTTTACTTCCTGATACAACTGCGCATAATATTTAACTGATGCATCATTTGCCCTGTAAAACTTTATTCCTTGATCCAGACCAACAAACGATAAAAGTTCCTTTTGTATTGAATCAAATTTTTCCAATTGAAAAATAAATATTTCAAAGCCATTTTGTTCTACAATTGAAAATCCTCGTTTTGTATCAAACGGCTCTGCCAGCAAATCAATTCCCAGTCGTTTCTTAAACTGTTCCTCAAAAAAATTCTGAATAAACATTGTTTTATGATCGGAGCGAATCTGTCGCTCATAAATGCATTCTTCTCCCTCCCCGGAATCCATACGACCTATTTTGTAAAGCAATTTTGAATAATCATTTTTCCAAAATTCAGGTTGGTCAACAAGCCATTCGTCTTCATCTCCAATTTGAAATAACAGCGAAATATTTTGTGAAATTGGTTCACGTACTGCTGTAATAATTTTATTGTGTGAAGCATTCACTACTTTAAATAGATTAGTTAGATAAAAGGATGAATGCCACGTTTCAACACATAACATAGTGTCACGTTCATTTTGGAAAAATGTTTCACAAACCGTATAGTTACCTGTTTTTGGCGGCATGCACAAGGCTACTACCGAATCCATTTTTTGATCCATTGCAGCCTTATCAAAACACCGTCCCCACAATTCTTTTGTCTCCTTTGGTGTCAAAACTATATTTTCCAAATAATACTTATAAAACTCCTTATCCTGTTGAAAAAGTTCAAAAATTTTTCTCTTTTTCAGCATAAAAAATGCGCTAAAGCTTATATAATCCGTGATATTCATTTTCTTTAGTTCATCCCGGATTTCATTCTCATAACTGCTTGCAATCTGAACGAGCACATTTTTATTAACCTTCGCATCTTCCTGTAGTTTTTTCGGTGAAATTACCTCATACCCAAAAAAGGAAGCACCCCACTTCTCTTTATTAGAATCCACGAATGCGCAAATCGGCACATCATGACATTCCAAAAAATCTTTTACAATCTCTCCCCCTCCGGATGCTCCAAAAATATAAACATCCCGGTCTTTATACACTGAAAGACTCTTATAATTTTTCATCCTCGTCTCCTTTACTCTACCATATCATTTTTCAACTGCGTATCCGCGGCAATATCCTCCACCGCTTTTTTTCCAAGTATTTTTGTATAATCTTTCGCCAAAATCTCTCCAGTTCCCGGACGCTTTACCCAGATATTTTCTTTTGTGAAAACCTCACCTTTTTTGACCGGTGCAATCGTAACCACCGTAGCAAAAGCAAAATCAATCGTGACCTGCTCCTCCGGCAATGCCCCTTTTGTTCCGCCGCGCATCATAGGAACTTCGATTGCAGCCTGAATCAGTTCCTCACAAGCCGCCTCATCCATCGAGCATATTATGTCCGGTCCACTTCTTGCCATTTCATCCGTAAAGTGGCGCTCTACCAAATCTGCGCCAAGTGCAAGTGCCGCAATACACGCATTGTTATTTAGTGTGTGGTCAGATAATCCAATCGGCACATCCGGGAACTCTCTCATCATCTCCTGCATCGCACCGAGACGAACCCACTCCGGTTTGGTCGGATACAGATTTGTCGTGTGCATCAGCGCATACGGAACACCATACTTTTCCATAATATTCACTGCTTTTGCCACACTTTTAATATCATTCATTCCGGTTGAAACAATCATCGGCTTTCCATACTCGGCAATATGCTCCACAAGTGGATAATTATTTAACTCACCGGAACCAATCTTATAAGCTTTTACACCCATTCTCTCTAACCGCTCTGCCGCTGCTCTGGAAAATGGTGTACTAAGAAATTCCATGCCAAGACTCTCGGTATATTCCTTTAACTCTTTTTCGTCTTCTTCACTCAGCGCACAACGCGCCATAATGTCATAAATCGAATCCGAAGAATTACCCGGAATCACCTGCTTTGCCACTTGGCACATCTCATCTTCTACCACGTGCGTCTGGTGTTTAATCAGCCGCGCTCCTGCACGGTATGCTGCCGACACCATTTCTTTCGCCACTAAAAGACTTCCCTCATGATTAATTCCAATCTCCGGAATCACAAGTGCACGCTTGTCATCTCCAACGCAAATATCTCCAATGCAAAATGTTTTTTTCATCTTTTCAGCCCCCGTATGTCCACAAAAATCTTCTGGATATCCAAATTCCAGATATCCTCTCGTTTTAAAACTTCAAAAAACAATTCGGTACTATTTCCCACGCCAAATCCACTCGATGGAATCCGGTGGGATGAAATATTTTGTAATTTATCTAAAATATCCGCCTTATCCTCTCTGGCATGCTGGATATTTTTTAACATCTTTTCATCGTATCTGCCCTTTTGTCTGCTGCCGATATCAATAGCAGGAATTCCATAAATGCCGCTTTCCCGTATTCCCGCACTGGAGTTTCCAATAATCGCATCGGCATTTTTCAAAAAAGTCAGAAAATATTCAAAACGAATGGACGGAAAAACACGAAATCTCTTATTCCCGTACAACCGCCCGATTTCATTTAAAATAACTTCCGTTCCATTATCATTGTTCGGATATACCACAATATAATTTTTCTCCGATGCAAGTAAGGCATCAACGACTTCTCCAATATGCTCCGGTAACTTTTCAACTTCGGTCGTCACCGGATGATACATAAAAATGGAATAGGTATCAAAATCCACTTCATACTTTTCATATGCCTGCTGCAAAGACGGAAGGGTATCACTTAACATAATATCAATATCCGGAGAACCAATCACGAAAATACGCTCATTCTGCTCACCCATCTGAAGCAGTCTTTTTTTTGCTTCCTCATTGCACACAAAATGCAGATGGGCAAACTTAGAAATTGCATGCCGGATGGAATCATCAATCGTGCCGGAAATCTCTCCGCCCTCGATGTGTGCCACCAAAATATTATTCAGTGCCCCAGTAACCGCACCCGCCAGGGCGTCAATCCGGTCTCCGTGCACAACAATCATATCCGGTTTTATCTGATCCGCATAACGTGCCAAATTCATAAGCACAACACCTAAGTTATAGCTCATGTTATCCGTCATTACCTGTTCAAAGGCAACGTATGTATTTTTATAGCCATCTTTCTGCACTTCCCGGTAAGTACTTCCGTATTTCTGCAAAAGATGCATTCCGGAAACGTAGACAAATACCTCATATTCCTCCTGCTTTTTTTCCATCTTCTGCATAATCGGTTTGATTTTTCCATAGTCGGCTCTGGTACCGGTAATAAACAGTATTTTTTTCCTCTGATTCATCCTAACTTTCACACCTTTTTTTCTTTGTAGCAGTTCACAATCTATGGTCTTATTTTATCACAATGCAAACTAGATTTCTACAAAAAAAGAGAGAGACCAAGTGGTCTCTCCCTTTTCGTACAATTCATTATGATACTGCTTTACGCAGTCATCAAACCAGTCGAGATTACTGTAACAGAGAAAGTACTCCCTGATTTGCCTGGTTTGCCTGAGCCAGCATAGAAGTAGCTGCCTGCTGCAAGATGCTCTCCTTAGAGAATCTTGTCATTTCATCTGCCATATCAGTATCACGGATACGAGATTCAGCAGCCTGCATGTTCTCAGCCGTATTGTCATCCACCTTAACAGTGTACTCAAGACGGTTCTGGATAGCACCAAGTTTAGAACGCTCAGTTGTTACACTCTTAATAGCCTCATCAATATTATCTTTCAACAAGGTAGAACCACTACCTGCAGCACCACCAGTAACAGTAGGAGCCGTCCAATCTGTTTTATTGATAGTAACTGAAATACCCTGGTCGTCATTAGCACCAACCTGCAGATACTGATCGGTGTAAGTACCATCTAACAACTTTTTCTTGTTGAACTCAGTCTGCTCATTGATACGAGTGAATTCTTTTTGCAACTCATTCAATTCATCCTGAATCTTCTGGAAATCGTCGTCACCGCTACCACTTGTTTGACCATCATCTAATACACCAGTGTTTCCTGCCTGAACTACCAGCTCACGAGCTCTCTGTAAGATTGCATGCTGCTGATCCATAGCACCCTCAGCTGTCTGGATAAGAGAAATACCATCCTGTGCGTTGTCAGATGCACGATTCAAGCCACGAACCTGAGCTCTCATTTTCTCAGAAATAGCAAGACCTGCTGCATCATCCGCTGCACGGTTGATTCTGTATCCACTGGAAAGTTTCTCAGTAGATTTAGCCAAGTTGTTTCCTACGATTCCTAACTGTCTGTTAGCGTTCATTGATGTAATGTTGTGTTGTACGATCATAATGATTACCTCCTTGTAATACACCGCAATTCCTTTTGCGGGTTGTTTTTAATTTTTTGTTATAATATCGAGGGAGTGGCTTCCATCACGGCGGGCCCTGCCATGATTTCTCGCCCGCTCCGCTCGTTACTATCGTCTGCTTGGAAGTGTATTATCTTCCTGACATTATATATATCGGATGGGCATCAAAATACTTAACCCCTAAATTAAATTTTTTTTATTTTTTTATTCGCCCTGTATTTCATGGTATAAAAGATCCGCTGCATATATATAATCAGCCCGCTCAATCGCATCAAAAATCGGATTGATCAATGGGGCTGCGCTTTTGTTTGTACCAAGTTTTGCTACATTTGCCATAAACAAATCCATACCGTCTGCAATTTCATTCTGATAAAAGCAAACCGCAATCTGTTTCCAAATCGTCATCTGCCCATCCTCCTTTTTCCAGTTCATCCGACACAAAGGATAACGCCGTCTCAAAACGCTCCCTGCGGTCCCCTTCCAGTATTTTCATATATGAAAGAATCATGCTCATCACCGGGAACTGATGATACTCTTTTTCAAAGAATGTCACATCGTATCCAAAGGACCGGACTGCTTCCAAATCACGCACACACTGTGCCATCTGCTCCCTCATAAGAGCAGCCTCTTGTTCTGTAATCTGATTGTCTTTCGCCTCCAGAAAATCCGCAAAACAAACGCCCGTCTGCAAAAACTCCTGACAGACCTCTTTTAACGGTTTCTGAATCGTTCCCTCAATCCGCACACCACCTTCGGTTGCATTCGTCACAGTAATCGATGGGTAAAGGGCAATCATCTTCTCAAACCAGTCTTTAAACTCCAGCCAGTCCATGCGGGAATACACCTTATCTCCATAATAACCGTCTGTTTCAATTCCGTTTGCATCTGCATAATATTCCTTTTTCCCATTTGTATGAGATGAACCGTCGGATGCATACGCTAAATCCTGACCGACAAAAATAATATTTTTCGCTCCAAATTCAATGGCAGACGAAAGCATCGCCGTCGATACACCAAGGTAATACGGAACCTGTGATATTTCAATTCCTGCACGCTTCTGCATCATCAAAATCTGCTCATGGTCAAATCCCCAGATTTTCTTGGCGGTATTCCTTTTTAAAAATTCAGTTCTTGTATTGGAAGAGCCTAACACCGGAATTTGATTACTTCTCTCATCCGCAAAACAAGCCAAATCTTTCCCGGCATCCACACTGGCAACCAAGTCCGGTATCACCTGATGGGAAAGCATCGTTGGCAGTGCAGCATCCGCACACCATATCAATGCATGCCCCTTCGCCTCTTTTAAATCTTCCACATTCTTCTCTAACGATGGTCCCGCCGACACTAAAATAATCGGAATGTCTGCATTTTCCCTTCGATAAAGACGCTTTAGTGGAACTCCTTTTGTCATGTTTGGGAAATTTGCAATCTGGTTTCGTATCATCGCCACCGTAAAACGCTTTAGCGGTGCTCTCATAAAAGTAATATCATCACATATTTTCTGGCAGATTTCCTGCACTTTCAAAAATTCTTCCTCATACCAGTCTACATAACCCGGATGCACGGCAAGCATTGTCTCCTCCACCCAGTCATCATCCAGTAAGTCTTTCGCAACACAAGAAAACTTTGCACACTCCGATGCCTGAAAAATTTTCACACGGCGGCATTTCACTGCTTTTTTATACAGATTACTTGTTCGCATCTGCGAAAAAACAAAGCTTTCCGGCTCGTAAATCAAAATCTGCCCTGGCACCTTTTCAATAAGTTCCAGTACAATCCGACAGTCTCCCATTCCAAACAAAATGATATTTTCTGTCCGTTTTGACGCCACTTTCTCGCACCAGCATGACGCCGCAACCGCTCCATCATACATACTTCCAAGATGTCTTTTAAGTCCTTCTCTTTCTAAGACCGGAACCGGATGACCGTCTTTTGCCCGCAGAATGGTTCCCTTTATATCCATGTATGTTCTCCCTTCATAAAAGAATCTAGGACAGGCATATAAGACCTGTCCTAGTCCGTCAAATGACTTATTGTTTTTCATTGAAATAATATGACTGCTCCGGTCGATGTGAATTTGCCATATTCTGGTAATAACGTGATGCCGTCTGACTGTTCACATGATAATCATGTATCTGCTTGCGCTTTGATGCCAGATAGATTTTGAAACGCTCACTGTTCTGTGCTTCCAGCGCCTGAATCCGCAGTCCCAAATCCGATACCGCAGAAATCAATTTCTGCATCGTAGCAATCTCTGTCAAATAGTTTTCTTTGTGAGCCGTGATTTCTTTTTCAACCTTCTTAAACAGTGCGTCAAAGCCTTCATCAATTTCATTCAGTTCATCGATTTGTTTGCCTTTTTCATCCAAAATACTCTGAAAACGTTCATAGTCAACATCTTCCTGTTTTAGAATTACTTCCTGTTCTTTTGTCTGTTTCAAAATGCGCTGTAAGATTTTCTCTTTTCTTTTCAGCACATCCACCATCATTCTCACATAGACACTATTGTTTGAATCCATTGGCATCTCCTCACATCTATCCTGCCGGTTATTTTGCGCCGGCAGCTTTCTTCATTACTTCCTTCCAAGTGTCACGCATCTCACGGATATACTTCAGAGCATCTTCAATTACGTCAATCTCTTTACTCATGTTTCCTTCCACAAGACGTCTGTAAATGTAATCATACACCCGGTCAAAATCTTCCCACACCGGATACTTATGATCGAGTGTAACGCGGAGTTCAGAAATAATCGCCTGTGCTTTTTTCAGATTCACATGCGCTTTTTCCATATCCTGCTTTTCAATCGCCATAATTGCGATGTTGCAGAATTTAATCGCCCCATCGTAAAGCATCAGCGTAAGTTCTGCCGGCGATGCCGTCAAAATTGCATTCCTCTGGTATGCATTAATCGTATTTTGATTCATACTCAAACTTCTCCCTTATTTCTCATCAGCTGCTAAAAAGACTTGACATGGAACTCTGCTGAGACTGCAGTTTCGCAAGCGCAGTTTCCATCGCAGTAAATTTTCTGTAATAACTGTCTTCCATCTCTGCCAATCTGTCTTCCCAGTCCTCAATCTCATCTTCATACGATTTCACATCACTCTTCATCTTGATATCGTTGTAGAAAGTTAAAGTACTGCTGTATTTTGTTGCTGCCATCTTCTGGCTCATGTTCTCGCGAAGTTTGCCAAAGACACCGGTCAATGTCGCAATTACAGCATCCGGATCTTCGCTAAGTGCTTTTTTGAGTTTATCATCTTTTGCTGAATATACGGAATCATCCGCATCTCCATAAATATGAAGCAGACCTCCTTCAGTAAAATCGGTCGATGTCATAATACCAAAACTGGAAAGTGCATATGTTTTACCATCATACTCAACTGTTGACATCATAGCCGAACGCATTGAACTCATAATGCTGCTCAATGTTGAATCACTGCGAAGCAGGGACTTTTTAATCTTATCCTCCCAAAGTTTCACATCGTCATCTGACATTGCCTCTTTTTCCTCACTGGTCAATGGCTCATAACCTTTGGCAGAATCCGCATTGTAAAGTGTGTTCATTTCCTTCATTACAGAATTATATTCTTTCAGGAAACTCTTAATGGAATTATAAACACTCTCCGTATCATTTGTTACAGAGAAAGTAATTGGCTCATCTGTTTTTGTCAATCCGGTCAGTGTGATATCCAAGCCATTCGCTGAAACAACGGCGGAAGAGGATGTAAGCTCTGCCCCGTTCAAAATAATCTTGCTGTCAGAAGCTTCAATCAACGCCATACCCTTTGGAATCGTGGAATTACTGCTGTCATTTGCTCCACCATTAACCGTAACATTTCCATCTGCATCGACTGCGATATCAGCCATACCAAGTCCGGATAAGGCGGAACCTGCCAAAACCTCATCACGGTCAGAAATAGAAGCATAATCCTGTACATAGGAAGTAAGGCGGTTTTTTTCGCTCTCCTCATCTACGCCATCCATACCGGTAAAGGCGGTTACCGTTTCACCATAATATTTCTTTACTGCCTCTTCACTGAAATCAGCCATATCCGCTTCCGTCTTGCCGGAAAAAGCTGCTTCATCAATTTGCAACTTCACATCGCTTTCCTTTAACTGCGTTCCTACATACGAAGTTGTATCAGCATCAGCCTGTTTTGCCACTGCTGCATCATAAGCCTCTTGTGTCTTACCTGGTTTCAGACTGCCATCTTCTTCAAAATAGGTGTCTTTTAACTTCTCTTTTGCCTTTTCTTCATACTCACTGTACTTCTCACTGTAAATTTTTGCTTTTACGTAAGTCGTCGCAGCATTTTCCGCTGACGTTTTCTTCGTCTCATAGGAAAGCTTTGCAATCGTATTTAACGCACTGTTATAATCATCGGTTCCTACACCCGACGTCTGCAATTTCTCCATTGCAGAATCAAACAGTTTCTTATTGCTGCTTGTCATACTGCTGTAACCGGCCGCATCGCGAAGTGCCTTTCTGCCATTCACCTCCGCATCCGTAATACCTGATGTCGTGATAGAAAAAGCATTTTCAAGACCACTTTCTTTGCTGCTGATAAACAGACGTTTCTGTGCATCGTCAAAACTTGCATTTAGACCCGCACTCTGCAAAGCACTCGTGAAGTCTTTTAATGTAGTGTCTGCAGTAACAGCAAACTTTGTTGTCTTGGCACCAACTGTAATACTGATTTCTTTATTCAAAAGCGAAGAATCAATATCTGTCAATTTGTCCGATGCAGTTGCATTAATTTTAGCGCCGGTCAAATACTGAGAAGTTGCTACATTTTTAATTTCCATCGAATAACTTCCGTTCGCAGCACTTGTCTTTGCTGCAACACTTGCTTTTGTCGCATCCGAAACTGTTGTTTTCTTTGTCTTATAAGCAGTAGATAACTGCATTTTAGACACAAAATTATTATAAAGACCTGTCAGCTTGGTATTCAGCTCTGACCATTTAGTCTGTGTCCACTCCAGTTTTGTTTTTGCCTTCACTACTTTATTTTTCTTCATACTCTGGGCGGACATCAATTCTTTTACAATTGCCTCTGTATCCATACCGGATGATAATCCACTCATTCTGATTCCCATAGTGATACCTCCTATCTTTTCTCATCTACTAAGATACCAGCCATCTCCCACATCTTCTGGAGCATATCCAAAGATTTTTCCGGTGGAATTTCACGGATGACTTCATCGGTATCCTCATTAATCACTTTAATCGAAACACGATTTGTCTCTTTGTGATACGAATACTCACAACGCGTATGCTCCATACGGCGGTTTGCGCTTTTTACCGCATCGTCAATCGTTGCTTCGCTTGGGTTATGCTCTTTGTTTCCACAGTTCTGATTCGTCGCTTCTCCGGATTCAGATACCGTCCTCACAGCTGCAGAAGAAGCCTCGGAAACAGACTGCGCTGCTGTATGTGCACTTTCAACCGGTGCACGCTTAACCTTAACACTCTCTGTCGAGCTATAATTTGAATTAACACTACTAATACTTTCCATATCCATAATAACACCTCCATGTGTAATAAAAAAGAAACGTTTTCCCTAACTTAAAGTAAATATCGGCTATCTTTTTAAAAAAATTAACCCCTTTACTAAAATTCGTAAAACGCTTCTTCTTTTGTCCTATTTATTTGTCTTTTAACAGCTCACCAAGTGCTGCCGGATTTACCGTATTGGCCGCCGCTGCATTTGCCTCCTGTATCTGTACAAAAAGTTCTTTGCGGTAAATCGGAACATCTTTTGGTGCGTTAATACCGATTTTCACCTGATCCCCTTTTACTTCCAAAACAGTGACTTCGATAGTATCATTTAAAATAATGGATTCATTTACTTTTCTTGCCAGGGCTAACATATTAACATTCCTCCTTTTTCTCATTGAGGATGTCATATATTTTGTATTTCACCTCATAATCGTTATTCTCACAGATAATCTGGGCACCCTTTCTTGTGTCAGCATTCACAATAATCGGTGCTTTTAAATTCACTGACATCTGTTCAATCTGTTCCGGAACTGTCATTGTGACTAAAATCACAAGATTCTCTTCCGTCAGTTCTCCAATATGAGAAAGCAGCTCGTCTTCAACAACCGGATTATAATCTTCCTTTATAATCCATGGTTTTACAACCGGAAGTGCTAAAGTTGGCTCCTCAACACTCTGTAACCAGGAAATGTTGCTGTTCTCTTTTTCACAGTCATATAAAATCGTGAATTTTTTATAATCAGCAAGCCCAATCAAACCGCGTTCAAAAGTAATGATTTTTTCCTCCGGTAAATCGACTTCCCCAAAAAATTTTGTTTTTACTAACATCCCAATTCCTCCTTATTAAATAAAGTTAAGCAGTGACTGACCGAGTATCTTCGATGTCGCATTCAAGGTCGCCTGATACAAAAGGTCTGCCTCCGAGAAGTTTACATAAGCCTCTCCCAAATCTGCATCTTCATTATCGGATTTTGCTTCTTTTGTATCAATCTGCTGCTGTTCCAGTTTCGATTTTGTCATACTCATACGGTTATAACGGGAACCATGGTCAGCAAGTGCCACATTCAATTCATCTATTGCTGACTGGCAGGTCGTAATTGCAGAGCCCAGCGCTTTTCCAAGCACCGTCTTCTGGAGCTGAATCTCTGTCTCAATCTGGCTCTTTAACTCATTGAGATTGGCCAATGTTGTTTTATCATTTTCATCACAGTCATTAATCCGCTTCTCCACAGACTTCAGATTGGCTTCCATCACATCCAAGTCATTACAGATATTTGTAATATCAGAAATCGTTCTGCCAACTGCCAGATTAATGGAATCACAGCCTTCTGTATTAACAACCAAAGTCTGACTGAAATTAATCTGGTACATCATATTCTGAGTACCTGCTGTGCGGTAATTCGATACCTCTCCGGTTGTATTATCCACTGCCGTACAGTTAAAATAATGTTCCGGACGCACATCTTTTGCAGCAAATTCTGTTTTCTTGTAATCAACGCTCAAATCTTTTCCGGCACGAATACTGTCATAAACATCGTCACCAAATACAAGCTCACCGGTTTCCGGAACAAAATACACCTCATCAGCTCCCGGGTGCAGATGCTCATTATACTTTGTATCCGCTGCTACACTCTTCGTAATTGCTGTAACTGTCTGCTGTGTTCCGGTCGAGTCCGTATAGGTAAGTTTTACTGTTTGGTTATCATCTAATTTATCATAAGATAAAAGTGCACGGTGCGTCGTTGCAAACTCGGATGCCTGATTGGCATAATCCGCTGCACTGCTTCCCGCATTGTAAGACGCCTCTCCATATACATACTGATATTTATTAATAGTATTAATATCAATATTCTCTGTAATCGTATAAGTAGTCCCCGTCTCCTCTTTATCAAAAAGCATCGGCACATCGGTACGAAATCCTGTAAACAGATAACGTCCGGCATAATCCGCATCGGCATTCTGCTCATAGATATATTTTGAAAACTGCTTTAACTGTGTCACAATATCCGCACGGTCTTTCTCATTATAAGTGCCGGTAGCCGCCTGTGTACAGTAATCAATCATATCCGTAAGTTTTGTATTAACTGCCTTGAGACAGGTTTCTGTCGCACCCATCCAAGATGTTGCATCCTTGATATTTGTCAGATACTGATCAATTTCTGCCAAAGTTGTACGATATTTGAGGGCACGTGCCGCAATCGTCGGATCATCTGATGGTCTCTGTATTTTTTTCTGCGTATTATACTGTGTCAGATATTTATTATATGCCACCTTATTTTTCTGCATATTCAACATGGAATTGTTACGCATCATCGTATTTGTTACTCTCATGTCAGCCCTCCGTTTCCGAATCTCAAATTCATCTTTTTATACTTTATTTATCGGCATCACACGCCGGTTTCATTAATCAATTTATCCAGTACTTCATTTAACACATTTAACATCTTGTACTGGTTAAACAGCATATTCTGAAACACAATCATATCCGAACCCTCTTCATCTTCATCTACGCCGGATACCGATTTACGGTTGGTATCAATGGCATACAAAAGATTGCTCTGGCTCTTTTCCATCGTATCCGCTTTTTTCGCATCAACACCAAGCAGTGCAGTCAGTGACTGAATAAAGGAATCCGGTGCACCGTGGACAAACATTTTCGAGTTGTCCTTGATTTCTGTCAATTTCTGCAAATTATCACCGTTATCATTTCCTACATTGTCATCCGGATTTGCTTTTGCCTTGCATGCAAGTAATCCCGGGTCATCCGCAACTTTCTTTGTAATCGAGAAGTTCAATGCAGTCATGTAATAGTAAGAACCGGTGTAGGTGCCGTCTGCATTTTTCTTCGCCTCCGAAGTAAAGGAAGCGTCTTTTCCGTCTACCGACTCCTGGAAAATATAGTTGTCGCCGGTTGCTTTGACCGTTGCATTAAAGAAGTCAACACCCGGATTATCATGCAAATCATAACCGCCATTCTGAACACGGTTAAATTCCTGTGCAAATGTACGGACAAATTCATTTAACTGTGCCATATAATACGGAACACCACGGTTGTCAATCGAATCACCAACCTGTGCGGTATAACCATTTGCCACCGCAATCTGAAGTGCTTTCGCATCAGCAGCTTTTGTTGTACCTTTCAACGTAAAGTCATACGTAAAATTACCTGCTGCATCCACTTTTACTTCAAAATTATCATACGCATAAGTGCGGTTATTAATAGTAATCTCACCATCATGTGCCGGAATATTTAACACCTGCACATCATTGCAGTTTGTTCCGGTAACAGTAAGAACAAGTTTTCCATCGGCATCGTTCGCAATTGAGTCAACAGTGCCATGAAGATTTGTTGCATTATTTCCGTCACGAGTCTCAATACACGACTGAAGTTGTCCGCCAATTGCTGTACTATGCATATTGAAGGTACTTCCATCTGCCCAGCTGACATCATACAAACCAGTGATATCGTTAATGTTTACATAGGTGTCTTTCTGCTTAGTTACCAGTGCGTTCACTTTATAGGTGTCCACAAGTGTTCCCCCATTGATATAAACATAGAACTGATTTTCACCTACGCCGTTATCCGGTGGGATTTCTTTTGTCTCCACATCACAATACTGGGACAACTCATCAATCAAAAGGGATCGTTGGTCGCGAAGGTCATTCGCAATTCCGCCATACGCCTCTACTGTGTCAATCTGTTTATTCAACGCCACGATTTTTTCTGCGTATGCATTAATCTGATCAACGCAGGTTTTCACCTGTGTATTTGCTTCATCCTGGAGTTTTTGCAGACCGGTTGCCACATTCTGCACATAATCGGTAAATGTTTCACCTACTGTTACTGCCTGACGGCGAATGGTGCTGTTATTGGCATTTCCTCTAAGATTACTTAACGCACTAAAAAAATCATCAAATGCATCGGTCAGTCTTGACTTCTCATCACTGGTTACATTTCCGCATATCTGATCCTGTAATGCTTTCAGATAATAGGACTGTGTCTGATAGTAATTGTAAGTTGACTGCGTGCGCTGATATTTCGTATCGTAATATTCGTTTCGGTTTCTTGTGATACTTGCAACATTTACACCGAACCCCTGAACTGTTACAGAAGTTTTATTGCCAACTAACGAAACCATATTTACTGTCTGTTTGGAATAGCCTTTTGTTTCAATATTTGCCACGTTATGTGCCGTTGTCTGCAACGCTGCATTGTACGCCATCATACCGGATTTTGCTATCTCCAAAGAACCAAATGTTGATGCCATATCATCATCCTCCTAACCGTTCAATCAAATACTCTAACATCTGTGCCACTGTCGTAATGTATCTTGATGATGCATTATAACACTGCTGATATTTAATCATATTAGAGAGTTCTTCCTCGGTAGAAACTCCCATTACATTCTGTCTCTCATTGTCAATGGTATTTACTGTGATATTCTGGTTGTCAATAATACCATTCCAAACATTGCCCTGTGTACCAAGTTCAGTTACCATACCAACATAAAAATGTTTAATATCATATGTTGTCAATGAATTTGGATTTAGTGTTCCAATGGACTCGTCAAACGCCTGTGCAATGCCAAGCAGTTCATTATTTGCATAACCTTTCTTACCATCGCTCTTATCACTGTACATCGTCGGCAGTGTGGAAGAATCTCTTCCAACAGTCGGATTCAGCACAAGCTGGCTCGTCGTATACATCGTATACACATCGGACGGATCCTCTTCCTGATAACGGTAAACAGGCACTACACTTGTCGTACCATCATCATTTACAACTGTTACATTTTCTTTGGTGTAGCGTTCCACACCACGGCGGGAAAATAATTCTGTTCCCATCGTACGGTTTTTATCATCACCAATCAGTGCCTTCTCTTCATCCAGTACTTTAATTTTTTCGGTATGTGTTCCGGTCACAACGCCATTTTCATCTTTGTCCTCAACTTCGATTGTAATCTCTTTGTTCGGGCAGAGCACATCATTGACGGTTGTTACAATCCCATGAATCAAAGTATCTAATTCACTCTGAATCGTCATCACAACGGAAGCACCGATGGTTTTGTTATAAACTTCCAAATCATCATTAAACTGATCCATAGCGCGGTTATAAGCATTCACATCCAGCACGCCGCCATTTTTGTAATCTTCTTCCTTTGGTTTCTGCGGAACATTTACATAGGTTGCCGCATAACTGCCTCGTGCCACCAAAAGTCCGCGAAGCCCGCCTACATCCGTATTATTTTCACTGGAATACTCTAGGCTGTCATAGCGGTAATAATTCTCGCCGGTCTCCCAGACCGGTTTTAAAAGTTTGGAGGTGTCACTTTCGTATTTCGTTGTAAGGAAATACTGATTGACTGAGTCCAAAAGATATCCACCCTCCGAATAAATCATAACGGTTCCATCCGGCTGCTCATTCGTCTCAAATGTTATGTACTGGCTGAGTTCATCCAAATACTCATTTCTCTTGTCACGGTAGTCATTTGCCGGCTCTCCGGTCGCCTCGTATTTCTGAATATCTCTGTTTAACTCTTTGATTTTTCCAGCCAAATCATTAATCGTATCCACCTGTTTTTTTACTTCCGTGTTCAGACTCGTCTGATAGGTATTTAACTCATCCTGCAACACCTTTGCCCGTTCAATAAACTGGGATGCCATCATTACAAGCTGGTCTTTATATACAATATCGTCTGCGTGGGTTGCCAAAGAACTCAACGCACCACAGAGGTCTGTAATGCTGCTCTGAAATTCTTCGCCGTGCAGCTCACCCAACATATCTTCTATTTCCAGTGCCGCATTGCTGTTCGCCTGATAAAACTGCTGGCGTCCAACCTGCAGCCGGTACCGATCATCCAAAAAGGTATTGCGAACCTGTCTTGTCAATGAAATCGTCGTTCCGGTACCAACCGCCATAACATTGTCATGTACTCCGTACGATTTCTGATAAAAGGAATCCGTCACAAGAACCTGTTGTCTTGTATAGCCTACGGTTCCCGCGTTGGCAAGATTATGCGATGTAACAGTCAGCGACTGCTGTGCGGAGTGAAGTCCCGAAACACCCGCATTAAAACTTGTCATCAGATTACCCATGTTCTCATCTCCATTCTTTATAAAAAAAGTACAACCGTCCTCGAAAACAAAACAGGCGGTGGCTATCGCATCCATGCGCCTGTTATTGTTTTGCATCAAACATCCCATGCTGAGGTGCCATACCTGCCACCTCGGACGCATCACTGGAATAGTTGCTGCTTCCTGAAGACATCCGTGTACTTCGTATCACATTCATATTATATTCAACCATGTCAATTGCTTCTTTTAAAAGCTGTTTGTTCTGATTGTTCAATTCCTGCAGTCGTGAAACGGTTCTCCGTAACCGGTCATGCACTTCCTGCAGTTTCTTTTGGTCTGCCGGCTGATTTTTCAACACCGATGCAATCTGCTCAAGTGTAATCGTCTTCGGGTCACGCCCAAGAACAGTAGCAATATCAATCGCCACTCGTTCCCGTTTGTTTTCCAAGGCAGATGTCTCATCTACCAAATCATGTTCTCTGACGGTTATATCCTGCAAAGCTTCTAAATCATTTGCAATAATCGCTCTCGTCTTCTCTTCCTCAATCGGAATCAATTGAGAATAACACTTTTCTTCTGCATCCAGCGTCTGAATCAGTTCCTCCATCAAACTAGCCAAATGTATACCCTCCTATGTCATTAAGAAAGCAGTGCATCTGCCATCTTGTCTGCGACATCTTCAATTGATACAGAATAGGTTCCTGCTGCCATCTGTGCCTGAATCTCTTTCACTTTGTCTTCTCTGACATCAGATGCCTGTGACGCAGCCTGTTTTGCTACCTGATAAGCATTTCCGAAACTGGAAATTTCTAAGGAATCACGACTGCCTGCCTTTCCTGTCTTTGGAGCGTTTTTGGTTTTGTTTGCCTGGTAAATCTGGCTTACCTGCATATACGCATCAATTCTCATAAAACAACGCCTCCATTCTTATTATATTAAAACGCATTTACCGTTTCTTACTATATTTATCGGACGAAGGCATAAAAACATTAACGTAAATTTGAAAAAGTTTCATTTTCTTATTCAAGTGTAAGCGTATTCTGCATCAAATTCGCTTTCTGCCCCTTCGCCGCACGCTTGCGGTTTCGTACCCTGCGTGCATTTAAAGTCTTTCCTTCATATTCAAATGTTTCCGCAGCCGGATGAACAACCGTTGCAAATGCAACTGTATCCTCTTTCTCCAATGTAATTCCTTTTACGCCTCGGCTTGTCTTTTTGAGTTCGCTCACTTCGCTAAGCGGGAATCCAAGAGAAAGACCGTCTTTTGTCAAAAGAATTACTTTCTTTGTTCCGGTGAGAACATCGCTTGCCGAAAGCATTATTACACCAACTACTTCATCGTCCGCATCCAGTTTTGTCGCCGCAATCATCTGGCGTCCGGTCTCAAATTCCGCTCCGGACACTAACTTAATATAACCGTTCTTTGTCACAAATAATAAAATGGACTCAAACAATTCTTCAAAGCTGACATAGAGAAGTCCTTCTTCGTCATTTTCCATTTTACACAGTGAGTGAATCAATGTACCTTTATCCTTCATCTTACATCTTGGCACTTTCTCCATCTTCACTTGATGCATATTGCCTTTGTCTGTAAAAATGCAGAGTTTATCCGTGTTCTTGATTTTCAGTACAAAACTGAAATCTTTCTTTGTTTCCTCGCTTGCCCGTCCAAATGCAGCCGCATCAATTGCCTTGGTATAGCCAAAGCGGTCAAAGCAGACATACAAATCTTCAATAACCACTTTTTCAACATAGGCTTTAGCCACCGTATCCATAAGGCTTGTCCGGCGCGGCGAATTAAAGATTTTCTTAAATTCACGAAGTCTTCCCTTAATAACTTTATAAAGTTCTTTACTGTCCGAAAGAACCTTTTCATACTCTGCAATATTCGCAATTAATGTATCATTTTCCTCATGAAGTTTTAAAATTTCAAGTCCGATTAACTTGCTCAACTGCATCGCAAGAATGGCATCCGCCTGATTTTCCGTAAAGGAAAGTGTGGCTGCTTCTTTTTCCGATGCCTTACTCTTAAACTTGATTCCCTCCGTAATTCCCTCGATAAGGCACGTCTTTGCCTGTTTCACGGAGGAAGAACCACGAAGAATTTCAATAATCAAATCGATTACATCGGTTGCTTTCATCAACCCTTCAACGATTTCCAGACGTTTTTTTGCCTTTTCCAAAAGGAACTGATACTCTCTTGTATACAAATCCTCCTGGAATAAAACAAATTCCTCGATCAATGATTTCAAATTAAATACTTTTGGCTGTCCGGTTCCATTTTCCGTCGGACGGATTGCCAAAAGGTTTACGCCATAGGTATCCTCCATCTGGGATTTCTTATAAAGTCCATTTAAAAGATTGTCAATATCGCGGCCTTTTTTTACTTCGACAACGATACGAATACCCTCTTTGGAGGACTCGTCGCGCACATCATAAATCTCATCAAATACTTTATCTTTTGCCAGCGCAGCTAAACTTTCCACGAGTTTTAATTTATTTCCGGAAATGGTGTAAGGAATTTCCGTGATAACAATGTTTGTTCTGCCGGCATCTCCTTTTTCAATTTCTGTACGGGCACGCAGACGGATTTTTCCCTCTCCTTTTTCATAAATATCCCGCATATCGGAAGCGTTGATAATGATTCCACCGGTTGGAAAATCCGGTGCCGGAATGTAATCCATCAATTTATCAATGGAAATTCCCGGTCTGTCCATGTACGCAATTACGGCATCTATAACTTCCGTCGGATTATGTGGCGGAATGTTTGTTGCCATACCGACGGCAATTCCTGTTGTTCCGTTAATTAAAAGGTTTGGCAGCGTGGCCGGCAGTACGGCCGGTTCTTTTTCACTGTCATCAAAGTTTGGTAAAAAGTCAACCAGACCTTTGTCCAAATTATCCAACAGCATCATACCAGGTTTTGACAAACGTGCCTCGGTATATCGCATGGCAGCTGCGCCGTCTCCGTCAATCGAGCCGAAATTTCCGTGTCCGTCAACAAGCGGTGCATTCAGTGAATAATCTTCTGTCATATGAACGAGCGCATCATAAATCGAACTGTCACCATGTGGATGGTATTTACCCATCGTATCACCGACAATACGCGCACTTTTTCGATGTGGCTTGTCCGGCGACAATCCGAGTTCTTTCATAGCATACAAAATACGGCGCTGAACCGGTTTTAACCCATCACGGACATCCGGGAGAGCACGTGCCACAATAACGCTCATTGCATAATCGCGGTAAGATGTTTTCATTTCTTCTGAAAAATCTAACTGTATAATATTTTCTTCACTCATCTGATTTTCCTCCCGTTAAATGTCCAGATTGGCGTATTTCGCCTCATCCATAATAAACTGTCGTCTCGGTGGAACGTTACTTCCCATCAAAATATCCGTTACTTCATCGGCTTCTACCGTATCGCTGATAGATACCTGTGCTAAAATACGGCTCTCCGGGTCTAAGGTCGTCTCCCACAACTGCGTGTCATCCATCTCTCCAAGACCTTTGTAACGCTGCAATTCCAAAATCTTTTTCCCGGTCTTTCGGAATTTTTCAAGTTCAAAATCATTAAACAAATATTCGGATACTTTATTCTTTTTCTTACCCTTTTTATCTTCATACGATACCCGGTACAGCGGCGGCAGACCGCGGTATACTTTTCCCTGATAAATCAGTTCCGGCATAAAACGGTAGAAAAAGGTAAGCAGCAGTGTGCTGATATGTGCCCCATCGACATCGGCATCGGTTAAAATGATAATTTTATCGTAACGAAGTTTTTTAATGTCGAAATTTTCACCGATTCCGCAGCCAAAAGCAGCAATCATTGTTTTAATTTCGTTATTTACCAAAATTTTTTCAAGTGGTGCCTTTTCTACATTCAGAATCTTTCCGCGAAGTGGAAGAACCGCCTGTGTTCTTCGGTTCCTCGCCGTCTTAACAGTACCACCCGCAGAATCACCCTCGACAATATAAATTTCACATTCCTCTGATTTTTTTGAAGAACATGCTGCAAGTTTACTTTTGGTATCCACATCAAGGAGCTGTTTCATCACACCTTTTCTCGCCTTGTCACTTGCTGTTCTCGCCTTAAAAGATTTATGTACATTTTCAAGGATTCGTTTTAACACTTCCACATTTTTATCAAAATAACGCTGTGCCTCACGGTTAAATACTTCATCCACTGCAGTTTTTGCATCCGTATTACCGAGTTTGTTTTTCGTCTGGCTCTCAAACTGCGGGTCCGGATGTTTGATGGAAACAATCGCAACCAAACCATTTCTGATATCTTTTCCGTCAAAATTGTCTTCTTTATTTTTTAAGAAGTTTAATTCTCTTGCATACTGGTTCATAATTCGTGTCAGTGCCGTTTTAAAACCGGTAACCAGCGTTCCACCGTCTGCCACATTGATACGATTACAGTAAGCGTTAATCTGCTCGCTGTAATTCTGTGTATACTGAAAAGCGACTTCTACCTCGATGTCTCCGCTTTTTCCTTCTATATATATAACATCATCATGGAGGACTGCTGTATCACGGTTAATGTACTTGATATAGCTCTGAATTCCAAACTCCTCCAGATATGTTTGCTCTTCTCCCGTATGCTCGTCCTTGAAAACAATTTTGAGATTTTTATTCAAGTAAGCAATTTCTTTTAATTTTTTACGAATCGTCTCCGGCTTAAATTCCACCGTTTCGAAAATGGAATCATCGGGATAAAAAGTAACTTTTGTGCCTGTCTTATTTTTCATGCAGGTTCCCACAACCGGTAAAAGTCCTTTTTCTAATTTTGTCACCGGCTTACCGCCATCTTTATACTCATCCCGGTACACTTTTCCATCTCGTCTTATTTCCACAATCATGTGGCTTGACAGCGCATTTACAACTGATGCACCCACACCGTGCAGACCACCGGAAACTTTATACACATCACTATTAAATTTACCACCCGCATGCAATACGGTATATACAACCCGTGCCGTCGGAATCTTCTTTGTCGGGTGAATGTCAACCGGCACGCCACGTCCATTATCCTCGACAACAACGCCGCCATCCTTTAACAACGTTAAATGAAGTTCGTTACAAAATCCGGCAAGATGCTCATCAATTCCATTGTCAAGGATTTCCCATATCATATGATGAAGACCTCTCGTTCCGGTACTTCCGATATACATTCCCGGACGTTTGCGAACTGCCTCTAACCCCTCTAAGATTACAATATCACTGCCGCTGTAATTGCTCATAAAGATAAACCTCTCATTCTAAAACTAGCCTTTTATCGGCACATATGCCTTTTTTGCTCAATCGTTATTAGTATAAAGCAAACATTTGTTTTTTTCAAGTAAATCATGGGGTGGGTGGTGTCAAGTGTTTAATAACGTTTTTTCGTTTTCCGTAATTTCGTAGAAAATCTTTGCGTCTCGTGAGCACTTCCGTTTAACAAACGCGTAAGGGTATGGGCATGCAAAATACGCAAGCCTCATACCCACGTGTTTGTACCCACGAGTCACAAAGTTTTTCTACGAAATTACTGGAATCCAAAGGAACTGGCATCAAACACTTGACACACACCTGCCATCTCCTCCCCAGACAACTCTTTTTCCTTAATTTGTCCTTTATGGTTGCATTTTTGGGACATTATCCCGATTGAGTAAAGAAAATTGGGCTGCAAAACAACGTTTTTTGCCAATTTTCTTCTCTGTGGTTGTTTTTTTCAGAAAATAATAAAAAACTATGCAACTCTTTTTTGGTTTGACAGCAATTTAGGTTGCATGCACTTTCAGACAGTAACTTAAATCAAGAAAGATTTGACTAAATTAATTCAATTGTAATTTTTCAAGAAAAGGTGTCCACAAATTTCACCATGAAGGATTTTGAACACCGTCGGTGCGTAGAGGGCGTAGTATGCCCTCATGCACCGCTACGTGTGTTCACCTAAGCGGGAGCGTTCCTGAATGGGAAATTTGCGGACACCTTTTCCTAAAAATACAATGAATTTGATTTAATTTGCCTTGTTGACAGGTTCGTTAAAAAAATTTATACTATGTAAATGACGAACATATAAAAGATGGAGGTACCGCTATGAGCGAATGGAAACCAATCAAAGAAGGTAAAGTACGAGAGATTTACGACAACGGTGACAGTCTGATTATGGTCGCAACTGACCGCATCAGTTGTTTTGACGTAATTCTGAAAAACATCATTTCTAAAAAAGGAACTGTTTTAACCCAGATGTCGAAATTCTGGTTTGACCTTACTGAAGACATTGTCCCAAATCACATGATTTCTGCCGACGTAAAAGATATGCCGGAATTCTTTCAGCAGCCAGCCTATGATGGCAACAGCATGATGTGCCGCAAGCTGACTATGCTTCCGATTGAATGTATTGTACGCGGATATATCACCGGCAGTGGCTGGGCAAGCTATCAAAAGAACGGAACCGTATGTGGCATCAAGCTTCCGGAAGGTTTACAGGAATCCGACAAATTGCCGGAACCAATTTACACACCTTCCACAAAAGCTGAAATCGGTGACCACGACGAGAATATCTCTTTTGAGCAAAGCGTTGATGTACTGGAAAAAGAATTTCCTGGCAAAGGAAAAGAGTATGCTGAAAAGCTTCGCGATTATACCATCGCTCTTTATAAAAAATGCGCAGATTATGCATTGAAAAAAGGTATTATCATTGCCGATACAAAATTTGAGTTTGGTCTTGATGAAAATGGAAACATTGTTCTCGGTGACGAAATGCTGACACCGGACAGTTCCCGTTTCTGGCCTGCCAAAGGATATGAGCCGGGTCACGGCCAGCCATCCTTTGACAAACAGTTTGCAAGAGACTGGCTCAAAGAAAACAAAGGAAACCACGATTGGGAACTTCCGGAAGATGTTGCCAAGAAAACCATTGACAAGTATCTGGAGGCTTACGAATTACTCACCGGCGAGAAATTAAAGTAATTCCCACTACATCATTTGGAGGAATTTTCACCATGGAAAAGAAAACAATTTTAACTTTGGATCAGGTTAAGGAAATTGAAAAAACTTATCCGACTCCATTTCATATTTATGACGAAAAAGGAATCCGCGAAAATGCCCGTGCTTTGAAAAAGGCATTTTCATGGAACAAGGGTTATCGCGAATATTTCGCAGTAAAAGCAACACCAAACCCATTTATCCTTAAAATTTTACAGGAAGAAGGCTGCGGAGTTGACTGCTCTTCTCTGACCGAATTAATGCTTTCAGAATCCCTTGGATTTCATGATAATGACATCATGTTTTCCTCAAATGTGACACCACTTGCTGAGTATGAAAAAGCAAGTAAACTCGGTGCTTACATCAATCTAGACGATTTTACCCACATTGACTTTTTAGCAGAAAATGTTGGGATTCCGGAAACCATCTGCTGTCGTTATAATCCGGGTGGCGTATTTGAACTCGGTACAGACATCATGGACAACCCCGGAGATGCCAAATACGGCTTCACCAAAGAGCAGATAATTGAGGGCTACAAAAAATTAATGAAACTGGGTGCTAAAAACTTTGGTATTCATGCTTTCATTGCCAGTAACACCGTAAGCAACGAATACTATCCGACACTTGCCGGCATCCTGTTTGAACTCGCAGTAGAATTGAAAGAGAAAACAGGTGCCAATATTACATTTATCAACTTGAGCGGTGGTATCGGTATTCCATATACACCGGACAAAGAGCCAAACGACATTGCGGTAATCGGTGAAGGTGTCCGCAAACAGTTCGAGAAAATCCTGGTACCGGCAGGACTTGGTGATGTATCCATCTTTACTGAACTTGGTCGCTTTATGCTTGGACCTTATGGCAATCTCGTAACAAAATGTATTCATCAGAAACATATTTACAAAGAATATGTTGGTTTGAACACTTGTGCCTGTGATTTGATGCGTCCGGCTATGTACGGTGCTTATCATCATATCACCGTCCTCGGCAAAGAAAATGCACCATGCGACCACAAATACGATGTCACCGGTTCTCTTTGCGAGAACAATGATAAATTTGCCGTAGACCGTATGCTTCCAAAGATTGACATCGGAGATTATCTGGTTATCCACGATACCGGTGCTCATGGATATGCTATGGGTTATAACTACAACGGTAAACTGAAATCGCCGGAGCTTCTTCTCAAAGAAGATGGCAGCGTGCAGATGATTCGCCGCGGAGAAACTCCACGGGATTATTTTGCAACCTTTGACTTCTGTGATATTTTAAAAGATATGAAATACTAAAATAGAACGAATTCAAACATAAGCAGGAAACAATGAATGTGCTCGCACAAAATCATTGTTCCCTGCTTTTTATTCTAACAGAAAATTTCTAAATCGTTACACGGATACTTTTTTCACCTTACTCCATTTTCCATAATAATTCACTCCATTTTTCTTTTTCACACAGCGGACACGCACATAATATCTTTTTCCACTCTTTTTGTTCGATATCACATAGCAATTCTTTTTCACTTTCTTTTTATGCGCTTTCTTAAACTTAGCATTTGCGCTCCACTGAACCTGATAGGAAACACCTTTCTTTTTCTTCCAGCGAAACTGCACTCGTTTTCCTTTCTTGCTGCATTTCAAAATAGATGTTTTCGGAACAATCGGAGACTGAATCTTCGATGTCTTTGATACAAGCTGCGTAATCACAAAAGTTGTCGTCGGTTTTGTCCCCGCTACTCCATTACTGCCCTGTTTGGATGTATTTTTCTCTCGCACGACAGGAGTAGCACTCGGTACTTCCGTTGATTCCGGCAATGGAGTGAGGGATGGTTTCTCTGTCGGTACCGGCGTCGGAGTCAACGTTGGCAATGACGTCGGCTTTGGTGTCACCGTAAGATACACCTGCATACAGATATTTCCCTTTTCATCCTGCTCATAACTGCTCCAGTCATAATTATCGGAGTCTGCCGGGCAAAAGAGTACCGGATACCAGCCGGATTTATCTGCCTTCTGCGCCGGATTTTTCCATGTCACCGTTCCCGTTTTCGCAGGCTCAAGCGACAATGCGCATCCGGAAACCGTTTCGCCTTCTTTCCATTCCTTAGCTTTTATCGTCGGCAGTTTTCCTTTCACCGGACGCACGGTAATCGGAATCGAGCATGTAATTGTCTTTGTCTTCTCATCATACCCTGCCACCTTGCTCCAGTCATACCGAATGGTGTCTGCCGGACGAAACACAACATGGACACCTGAATTTTTAACCGGTGGACAAACTTTCTCGTCCTCCCAGAAGAAAATGCCATATTCATTTTTCTGGAAACTAAGAGAAGAATTCGACAAATCCTCACCAAAGGAAAGATCGGAGCACGATGGCCATTCAAATTCCTCCATCTCTTTTGGCAGTGTTTCCACCAAAACTTCACTCTCCACAGTTTCATAACCTTTCCCATCCGGGATAAATAACATTGTGTACCCGCAGGTTCCAAGTTTCAATGGCTGGCTGCCATCTTTCCACTCAAAACTCCCTTTGATGATTTCCCCCGTTTTCGGATTTTTATATTTTCCATCAAGGAAGCGAATCTGAATCAAACGGTCCCCATAGATTCCATGATTGCGGACAACCGATGGTGCTGCCTGCTCCGGTTTCACCGATACAATATCAACAACCACTGTATCCGTAACCGACTGATAATTATTATCCTGCGGCGTAAACACACCCGATATCTCATGTTTTCCAACATCATACTCTTTGGCATCCGTAGAAAAGGTAAATTCACCTGCTACCTTTTCGCCGGTAACCGGACTTACATACATCAAGTCCGGATGAATTTTCATTAAATTCTGACCGGCAAAAATCTGTACTTCTTTTTCATCCTGTCGTCTTGGGATAACAGCATTTACCGTTACTTTCCCGCTCTTTGTAAAGAATAAGGAATCATACGTCATCGGATATTTCGGCACAAATACAATATCCTGATTGGATGTTCCCGATTGTGGGACTAAGTCTCCTTTCACAAACTGCCACGTTCCCTCAACCGGCATTGACCACGTAACTTTATCCTCAGGAATCTGTGCCTCTTTCAGTTTCTGACCGTATGAAATACTTTTTGCTTCCAAACAAATGGATGTGTTATTTTTATTTACAGAATACGATTTTTTAATCATACGTCCCGCTAACAAATCGATTTTACCGGAACCATATAATATTCCATCCGAATTTTCTAAATCCACTGTTCCTCCACGAATCTGCAAAATTCCATCCATTTGCAATCCCTTCTTACCAATGGTCAATGTGACCCCTTCATCCACTACAAGAATAGTATCTTTATTTATCGCATCATAGTGGATAAAGTCAGGAAAGTCATAATAAATATCTCTTTCCAAAGTAATTACTCCTCCACACATCGAACAACACTGCAACGCAACATCTAAACTATCCGTATAGCATCCCTGCTGTCCTTTCGGCACATAATAAATGGAGCCAGCCGAAGCTGCTTTCACCATTTCCTTTGGCATCGAACCATATACACACAGGCACACAAGCACCCATGCAATTACTTTTTTCATTTTTAAATTCATAGACAGTCCTCCCTCTTGTCTTTTTATATCATGTAAATAGCTGCGATTCTCATTTACCAGATAAACAGATAAAATGAAATTAGATTCACCAGACAAACACCACGCTGTCTGATAAAGCAAAAGCAGTGTTTCCCCTGCGCATGAGAAACACTGCTTTTTGCTGTTCCTTCCGAAAGGAACTTTATTGTATCACGTGATATTTTACTCGTCAATTACTTTTTTTACAAATTATGGGCGTACAACGACCGGAATTTCGCTCTTTTTAAAAACGCCTCTGTCTCTTATTACAACATTATTATAGGTTGAACTACTCTCCATTGTCTTACCATTTCCAATGTAAACTGCAATGTGGTATATTCGCTTATACCGTCCGTTTCTTCTTGCCTTCGAGCCGCCAAAGCAAATCAAATCTCCCGGTCTCATTTTCTTTTCAGAATAGGTTTTCTTTGCCTTAATGGACTTTCCTTTTCTCACATAATAGTGGCCGATGTCCGCCGCCACCGGCGCCCAGCTTGTTTTGCAGACAAGATATCTTCCTACCGCACGATAGGTTCGGTAAACAAAAGAGGAGCAGTCATAATAGTTTTTATCCATCCGCCTTGCCTGACTGTACTTTTTCTTTCCTATCTTTTTATAACCATACCGCATCGCCCGGACAGCCGTTTTCGTACTTACTGCCAGATAATACTTTACTGTCTTTCCATCGACCTCGCAGGAAATCACAGCACTTCCATACTTTTTCGTTGTCACCTTTCCTGAAGCTGTCACAACAGCAACCTTTACATCGGACGAACGAAAGACCGGACGGCTTTCTGCATTTAACCCAGTCACCTTGACCGCCAGTTTTTTCTTTTTCTGATAAAAACCATATGCCTTTTTTATTTGCGGGTTTGTAACCGTAATCACACATTCTGTCTGAACGCCATCTACCTGTGCCACTACAGTAGTAGAACCAACTTTTTTCGCCTTAACTACAACGCCTGCCTGATTATAGGAAACAATCGAAACAATGGAAGTATCCCTTGTCTGATAAACAACCGGATTTCCTGCAACAGATTCTAACAAAAGTGTTGTCTGACAGCCCTTCGCTAAATTCTGCTTTTGGATTGTAAATTGGGGCTGCAAAATTTCAACACCAAGCACAAAAGAGTACACACCGCCATATGAATCCGTAACCGTAACAGAAAATTCTGCAAAGCCTGCGCGAACCGGCGTAATAATTCCCTCCTGTGTAACTGTGGCTGTTTCCGGCGTTCTTGCCTGCCACACACACGTCATCGATTCAAACTGCGGTATCGGCAGCTGAAAAGAGCCACCACCCAAAGGATGTGCCGTAAACGACTGTCTGTTAAAACTCAAATCCGAAAGAATCTCATTTTTCTTTACTTCAATTTCTGCATAGTCAACTGTCTCCGCCTTCGTTTTCACGGAAATCGTAACCGTACCTGCACCAATCGTCGTAACAACTTTGTTTGCCGACACCTCAACCACATGCTCTTTACTTAAAACCACTTCCCCTTCCGGCAAATCCGCAAGAGTAATCTTTTGTCCTAAGTAGAGACAAATCTTTTGTGTCGTCTCCTTTGCCTGCACATAATTCGTCTGATTCACTCCGGCAAATGCCAGAGCAAACAGAAGAAATAACAGTGCAAAATATCTTTTGCTGCTTCGCATTTCCTCTCACCTTTCTTTGTAAATTTTTATATTTATCTTTCCTCAAATCACAGAACAAAGACTACACGATAGCAGAATCTTCTGTCATCGTGCAGTCTCACTATAAAACCACACTGTGTCATTTTTATTTCACTTCAATTTTTTCTTTACCGCCCATATATGGCTGTAATGCTTTCGGAATCTTAACTGAACCATCCTCACATAAGTTGTTTTCTAAGAACGCAATCAACATACGTGGTGGTGCAACAACCGTATTATTTAAGGTGTGGGCAAAATACTTACCACCTTCACCGACAACACGAATCTTCAAACGGCGGGCCTGCGCATCTCCTAAATTCGAGCAGCTTCCCACTTCAAAATATTTCTTCTGGCGTGGAGACCATGCCTCTACATCAATCGATTTCACTTTCAAATCGGCCAAGTCACCAGAACAACACTCTAACGTACGTACCGGAATATCCAATGTACGGAATAAATCAACGGTGTTCTGCCACAATTTATCAAACCACATTTTACTGTCTTCCGGTTTGCAGACAACAATCATCTCCTGCTTTTCAAACTGATGGATCCGGTAAACACCACGTTCCTCAATTCCATGAGCACCCTTCTCCTTACGGAAACATGGAGAATAACTGGTCAAAGTTTTTGGCAACTGCTCCTCCGGAATAATTTTATCGATAAACTTACCAATCATAGAATGTTCACTCGTACCAATCAGATACAAATCTTCACCCTCGATTTTGTACATCATCGCATCCATTTCATCAAACGACATAACACCTGTTACAACATTTGAACGAATCATAAACGGCGGCACACAATAGGTAAATCCGCGGTCAATCATAAAGTCTCTTGCATAGGAAATAACTGCAGAATGAAGTCTTGCAATATCGCCCATCAGATAATAGAATCCATTTCCTGCAACGTCACGTGCCGAATCCAAATCCAGTCCATCAAATGATTCCATAATTTGTGCATGATATGGGATTTCAAAATCCGGAACCACCGGATCACCAAACTTCTCAATTTCTACATTTTCAGTATCATTTTTACCAATTGGAACACTCGGGTCAATGATGTTTGGAATTACCATCATGCGCTTATTCAATTCCTCTGCAATTTCTACCTCTCGTGCTTCTAAATCAGAAAGTTCTTTGGCATAACCGGCAACCTCTTCCTTCATTGCCTCAGCTTCTTCTTTTTTGCCCTGACCCATCAGCGCACCAATCATCTTTGAATTTTTCTTACGAAGAGCACGAAGGTCATCTGCTTTCTGCTGTGTCTCGCGACGCTCTTTATCAAGCGCAATCACTTCATCCACGAGTGGCAGTTTGTGCTCCTGAAATTTATTTTTAATGTTTTGTTTTACAACATCAGGATTTTCTCTTACAAATTTGATATCTAACATAATTTTCTTCCTTCCATATCTTTCTCACCGGTCATCCTGTCCCGCCGGAATTTTTTCTATGGAAAATTATACACCACTTTTTTCTTCCTTGCAATGCTTTTCCACCCATTTTCCACGCACCAAAACAATTCCAACCGGCAGCAAAATCAAACTAATTAACTGCGAGGTGGAAAAAACACTGATACTTCCTCTGATTTTATCCCCGCGAAGCATCTCTAACAAAAATCTGGCAATGGAATAATAAATCAAATAAATTCCCATCAACCGTCCATTTCTCAAATTCTTTTTCTTCATAAGGCAAAATAAAATACCACACAAAAGAAAATTCATAAGCGCCTCTAAAAGCTGCACGGGGAAACGCGGCACCTGACTTAATTGCGGAACAGCCTCATTATACGGAAACTGTATGGCAAAAGGGCCATAGTATTCAATGCCATAACAGCACCCGGAACAAAAGCATCCAATTCTTCCGATACCGTGAACAAATGGAATCAATGGTGCAAACACATCCATATACGGAACATAGGATAAATGATACTGCTTACAGTAACAAAAGATCCCCAAAAAGGCACCAATCAGGCCACCATAAAAAACAAGCCCACCAAACAAATAATTCATTAAAAATAACAGTGTCTGCATGAAATTTTTATCAAAACCAGCCGCAACTGCATCCCATTTCTGTATCAGGCTCGGAAGCCTTGTCAAGCAATACAACAGTTTAGAGCCGATAAGAATACCAATCGCCGCATAGATGGCACCATATAAAACATCCTCCTTGGCCAGACGATAGCGGCCTGCTATTTTTCTTGCTATAACAATGGCTATAAAAAAACCTGCCAAAAAAATTGTGCTATAAGTTGGAATATCTGCAAATCCTAAATGAATTGATGGAAACATTTTCTCCTCCTTAGAAAAAAAGGCTGCTGCCTAAGCAGCAACCTTCTTTATTTTGGTTATATTGTTCTCTTAGTTGTAAGCATCTGACAAGTCGTTCAATGCATTGCTCAAGTCATTTAAACTATCTGCTGCATCATTAACATCACTGCTTACTAAACAGGAACCACCAACGCATCCATAACAAGTATAACTTGTTTTGGTACTGCTGGACTCAACAGCACCACAGATTGAACATCCTACTGCAAAAATAACAGCAAAGATAATACCAATCAAACCACAGACAAAACCAGCCTGACCTTTTGTGCCTCCTGTCTGTTTTTTTGCATTAATACCGAGAACAACTGCTACGATACCTAAAATCAAAGCAATTGCGGCACCAATTACACCAAAGGTAATTCCTCCGATGACAGCGATTACTAAGCTCACAATACCAAGAATGGTAGAAGCTGTTGCTGCTCCGTTTTTCTGTTCCATAAAAATATCCTCCTTCCTCAATTATTTATCCCATAAAACTCCCTATAACAATTTATATTCTACCATACCAATATATTCCAAGCAATAAAAATTTTGACAAAAAAACTACATATTTTACATTTTTTTCATTTGTCTTAACTATTTCGCATAAAAATATATATGTACAAAAAAGAAGCAGTTTCGGGCAATCCCGTTGCTGCTTCTTTTTCATCCCATTATTAATTTTTATCGTTTCCCGTCACATCATCAACGGCGTCATCCACACCGTCAATTACGTCGTTTACACCGTCAGCAGCATCATCCACGCCGTCTTTTACATCATCCGATAAATCGTTATCATCGTTTTTGTTGTCATCCGTCGCATTTGGCGTTGCTGTGTTATTATTTTCATTCGTTGGCGTCTGTGTCGCTTCATTTGTTGCTTCCGGAGAAGCAGATGGGTTCGTTGCGCTGTTATTTTTATTGCCGCACCCGGTTACCATAGCGGACAAACAAACAACAAGCATTGCAAAAACTACTATTTTTTTCATTGAAATATCCTCACTTTCTACAAATAAATCGTTTCTTACAATGCTATTGTGACCCATTTTATTGTTTTTATTCGTTTGTTTTTATTTGAAAAATTTTTCAATTTCTTCCGGTTTATCGACAATGTAATTGGCACCATGCTCTTCTAAAAAAGTTCTTCCCCGAAATCCCCAGCTCACACCAATGCAGTCCATTTCACTGGCTTTTGCTGTCGCTAAGTCAACATCCGAATCACCAATATAAACAGCATTTTTCTTATCGCACCGCAACTCTGCCAATGCCTTATAAACCATATCCGGTGCCGGCTTTTTTCGGATCCCCATTTCTTCCATTTCTCCGAGTGCCACATCCAGCAGATTCGGAAAATAAACCGGCATCAATTCTTTAACCGCAAAATCCGCCTTATTTGATACAACCGCCATTTTCACACCCTTTTTCTTTAAATTTTGAAGAAGCGCAAGAACCCCCGGATACAGTGCTGTTTTGTCATGGCAGTGTTCTGCATAATATTCTTTAAAATCAGAAAGTGCCTGCTCAAACACCGGATTATCCTTACCGGATGGAACCGCACGCTCCATTAACTTTACAATTCCATTTCCCACATACTGACACACCTGCGTAATTGTACAAAGTGGCATTTTATTTTTTTTAAGTGAATAATTCACGGCGTCCGCTAAATCTTCTAATGTATTTAATAACGTTCCATCCAAATCAAAAACTGCTGTCTGATATGTCATATTCTTTCATCCTTTCTGCATTCGCTCCAAATTACGCACATTGTACCACTCTCTTTTGGTTTGTGCAAGTTGACATTTGCCCGGCTAAATGCTAACATAAATGTAATTGTTCAAAATCGATTTTGAGCACTTACATTTGATGTACGAATTTATTTTTGGAGGAAATGACAATTATGAAACTAGACAAATTAGTAGGCGAACGCTTCAAAGAAAAACCAAGCGATTGCGTCGTTGAAAGTCATGCACTGATGATGCGCGGCGGCTATATGAAAGATGTAGCCAAGGGAATTTACTCACAATTTACCCCATTAAAGCGCATTTGCCAGAAAATAGAGGCGATTATCCGTGAGGAAATGGATGCCATTGACGGACAGGAAGTTTTGTTCCCGGTTGCTCTTCCGGCATCTTTGTGGGATGAGTCCGGACGTTACGAAAGTGTCGGCAGTGAGCTTTTACGTTTTACCGACCGCAACGGCTCAAAAATGGTCTTAGGAATGACTCACGAGGAAGCTGCCGTTCAGCTTGTCCGCGATTATGCAAAAAGTTATAACAGTTATCCTTTTATGATTTATCAGATTCAGACTAAATTCCGTGATGAAGCACGTCCACGTGCCGGTTTAATCCGTGTCCGCGAATTTACTATGAAAGATGCTTATTCTTTCCACACTTCACAGGAAGACTTAGAGCGTTATTATCAAATTTGTTATGATGCTTATAACCGTATTTTTGCACGTGCCGGTATCCCGGAAGTAGTTACCGTTGCCTCCGACTCCGGTATGATGGGTGGAAGTCTTTCCCATGAATATATGCTCTTAACACCAATTGGAGAGGATTCGATTGCCATCTGTTCCGATTGTGATTACCGTGCAAATATGGAAGCTGCTGAATCAGTTATTGAAAATACGAAAGATGCAGCCGATGAACCACTGACAAAAGTTCACACACCTAACATTCACACTATTGAAGAAATTTGTGATTTTCTTCATTCTCCATTGGAGAAATCGTGTAAAGCTGTTGTTTACCAGAAAAATATGACAGACGATTTTGTTGTTATTTTCATCCGCGGTGATTTAGATGTCAATGAAACCAAACTGACGAACTATCTCGGCGAAGAAGTTCATCCGGCTGTAATTACAAGTGACTGTGGTCTGAATGCCGGCTATATCGGTCCGGTAAATCTTACCGTAAATGGCAATTACACCGTACTTTATGATAAATCACTTCAGGGAACAAACAATTTATCCTGTGGTGCCAATGAAGAAGAATATCATTACACGGGACTCTGCATGGAGCGTGATGTTGTCGATGCCGAATATGTGGATTTAGCAAAAATTGTAGATGGCGGTATCTGCCCACACTGTGGCAAAAAGACAATCCACATTTCCCGCGGTATCGAGGTAGGAAACATCTTCCAGCTCGGAACGAAATATACAAAATCCATGAATATGCAGTATTTGGATGCGGATGGCGAATCCCATTATCCAATTATGGGCTGTTATGGTATTGGCGTTGGACGTCTTGCTGCTTCTGTCTGTGAAGCACATCACGATGACTACGGTCCGGTATGGCCGATTACCATTGCCCCATGGCAGGTTCACCTGTGCTGTCTGCGTGCAGACGATGCCGAAGCAAAAGCTTTTGCTGATGAATTATATGCAAGTCTGCAGAAAGAACACATTGAAGTTATTTATGACGACCGAAATGTCCGCCCGGGTGTTATGTTCTCTGACGCGGATTTACTTGGTATTCCAATCCGTCTTGTAGTCAGCCCAAGAAATATGAAAGAATCCGTTGTTGAGCTCTCAAGCCGTGATAAATCCGTACAGGATAAAGTTGCACTTGCTGATGTTGTACCAGCAGTAAAAGAATTGATTGCTAAGATGACAAAAGAAATTGAATCAAAATAACCAAAAAATGAAGCCGGTCTGCGAAAAAGCGAACCGGCTTTTTTTCATAATAAATTCATTTACTCTCCACGAATCTGTGCTACAAAATACTCCTCTGCTTCTCCCTTTGTCATTTCAAAAGGAATTGCTAATTCACCAAACAAATTATCCTCTGCCATATGCAGATAACGCTCATCACTTGTTGTTGCTTTTTTTCCTTTTTGTAATCTGGCCTGATTTCTCTGATAAGACGTCTTAATCAGTTTAACCCACTGTCTGCTGTCACAGGAACGGAGTGCCTCTTTGTACACCTCTTCCCGCTTCTTATCGTTCTCTACCCAGAGTGTCTCAATTTCGTCCCACTCTTTTAATAATGTCTCTGCTTCTTTTTTCGTCATAACCGGACGTGTTACTACTCTTTTTCCATCCGTTGGTACAAACAGTTTACTGCCCGAAGTATAAATCGGAACCAGCGTATAATACGTGCGCTGTGGGGCACCATCTATGCCATCCATATTTTGAATCGATTCTACCCGGCAGACTCCACTATTCCCATGCACTACATAGTCTCCTATTTCAAACAAGTCTATCCATCCTTTCTGCCGACTGCGCCACGACTATAAGAGGCGCTTATATTTTCCGTCTACACTATTAGTATACCACCTTTTTTCTGTTATCGTAAGATTTTTTTTTAATTTATTAGTGATATTCGTTTGGGATAAGTGTTTAATGGTTGTTTTTTAGGGTCCGTAAATTAATAACAAATGTTTGTGTTTCGTGGGCGCTCCCGCTAAACAAACGCGTAAGGGTATCGGCATGCCAACCACGCATACCAGATACCCACTAAAAATTAGTTAAACATTAGGACGTTTTGTTGGCATATTCCTCCTCTCTCTTTTACAGAAGTACGTTCGAACAATACAGTTAAAATAGAAAAAAAGAAATTCAATTGGCGAGAGACTATAATGCGAAACATTATCCTGTCTCAAGACAAATGAATTTCTTTTTTTCTATTTCATAACTATATTAGTTCGACGCTTTTACTTAGCATCTGTACACATAAAGCTGATTTCTGCTTCTGCTGCTAATTTACCATCTACTGTTGCAACTGCTTTGCCAATGCCCATTGGTCCTTTGCATTTAATAATTTCTGTCTCTAAGCGCAGACGGTCGCCCGGAATTACCTGCTTTCTGAATTTGGCATTTTTGATTCCGCCAAAGAAGGCAAGTTTCCCTTTGTTTTCCGGAAGGCTTAATACTGCAATCGCGCCAACCTGAGCCAATGCCTCAATGATTAACACACCCGGCATTACCGGCTGCTGTGGAAAATGACCCTGGAAAAATGGCTCGTTCATCGTTACATTTTTATATCCTACCGCTCTTACTCCCGGCTCCATCTCTTCGACGCAGTCAACCAAGAGGAACGGATAACGGTGTGGGATAATCTTTTGAATATCGTTGATATCTAATAACATTTCGTTTTTCCCTTCCGTTTTTTATTCTGCAAATGCCTTGAAAATCAATACAGCATTATGTCCACCAAATCCAAGAGAGTTACTCAGTGCTACATCAACTTTTGTTTCAACTGCCTCTTTCGGACAATCCAAATCACATTCCGGATCCTGATTTACAAGACCAATATTGGCATGTACATAGTTTTCCATAATAGATTTTACACAAGTAATTGCCTCAACACCACCGGCAGCACCAAGCAGATGTCCTACCATGGATTTTGTTGAATTAACTTTACACTGGTAAGCCGCATCTCCCATCGCAAGTTTAATTGCCTTGGTCTCGAATGCATCATTCATGTGTGTGCTGGTTCCGTGTGCATTGATATAATCAATATCTTCCGGTTTGATGCCCGCATCTTTGATTGCAAACTCAATTGCTTTTGCATCGCCGCTTCCGTCGTCAATCGGTGCTGTCAGATGATGTGCATCACTCGTTGCACCATAACCAACAACTTCTGCGTAAATATGAGCACCACGTGCTTTGGCATGCTCTAATTCTTCAAGAACTAAAATACCGGCACCTTCACCCATAACAAATCCACCACGGTCTACATCAAACGGAATCGAAGCTCTTTTCGGGTCATCTGTTGTATTCAATGCATTCAATCCGGTAAATCCGGCAACACCAAGCTCGGTAATCGCACCTTCTGATCCACCGGCAACCATAACATCTGCCTCACCATATTGAATGGATCGGTATCCCTCACCGATACAGTGAGTACCTGTTGCACAAGCTGTTACCACGTTGATATTTTTACCTTTTAATCCAAACTGAATTGAAATATTTCCGGCTGCCATATTGGAAATGAGCATCGGAATCATAAGCGGAGCTACACGGTTTGGTCCTTTTGTCAAAATTTTCTCATAATTTTTCTGCACACACTGAAGACTTCCAATTCCACAGCCGACGCTGCATCCTACCATAAATGGATCTTCCTTTTCCATATCCAGTCCACTGTCTTCAAGTGCCTCTTTTGCAGCTACAACCGCATACTGTGCAAAATCTTCCATACGTCGTGCGGATTTTTTATCCATCGCAATCGTCGGATCAAAATCTTTAACCTCTGCAGCCAAATGTGCTTTGTAATCGGTTGTGTCAAACTTCGTAATTGGTCCGATTCCAACGGTTCCTTTTTTTACATTTTCCCAAAAATCTTTTACATTATTTCCGATTGGGGTTACTGCACCCATACCGGTAACTACAACTCGTCTACTCATTCTTTCCTCCATTCATTTTGTTACATCGCAATACCGCCATCGACACACAATACCTGTCCGGTAATGTATTTCGCACGGTCAGATGCTAAAAATACAACTGCTTCCGCTACATCTTCTACCGTACCAAAGGCACCAAGTGGAATCGTTTTACATGCTTCTTCTTTTACCGCATCCGAAAGCTTGTCCGTCATCTCTGTTGCAATAAATCCAGGTGCTACTGCATTTACTGTGATACCACGGGATGACAATTCTTTTGCCGTCGCTTTGGTAAGACCAATTACACCGGCTTTGGAAGCGGAATAATTTGCCTGTCCCATATTTCCGATAATTCCAGAAACCGATGCCATATTGATAATATGCCCCTGACGCTGTTTCATCATCGGACGCGTCACAAATTTAATTCCATTAAAGACTCCGGCAAGATTTGTCTGAATAACATCCTGAAATTCTTCCTCAGACATCTTCATAATCAGATTGTCTCTTGTAATTCCGGCATTATTTACCAAAATATCAATTCTTCCATATTCTTTTACCACGCCGCCGAAAAATTCTTTCGCCTGCTCAAAATCGCTGACATTGCACTGAATGGCCTTCGCTTTACCGCCATCTTTTTCAATCTCAGAAACGACCTCGTCGGCACGCTCTTTGGAACCATTATAATTAACAATTACCACTGCACCTTCGCGGGCAAGCGCTTTTGCAGTTGCTCTTCCGATTCCTCTGCTGGCACCGGTAACGACTGCTATTTTGTCCTGTAATAACATACTGCCTCTCTTTCACAAAGCACTATTTGAGCGCTTCTACAACCTTGTCAATATCTTCCATTGTTGCCACATTATATGTAGTCAGTTCCTTGCCAATGGCTTTGGCTATTTTCTTATTAAATCCTGCCAATGTTCTTCCCGGTCCAATCTCGATAAAGGTATCAACACCGTTTTCTACCATCTTTTCCACTGACTGCTGCCAGCGTACCGAATGGCTGACCTGACTTACAAGACGAGGCATAATGTCTGCCTGCTCTGTAATATAGGAAGCGTCTACATTTGCCACATAAGGAATCTGCGGTTTTTCAATCGTAAGTTCTTTTAATACAGCCTCTAATTTTTCACCGGCTCCTGTAAGAAGGCTTGAGTGAAATGGTCCGCTTACGTTTAAAAGAACAGCTCTTTTTGCTCCGGCTTCTTTTAATTTGTCTGCTGCCTGTTTTACCTGTTCAGTCTCTCCGGAAATTACAATCTGTCCCGGACAGTTATAGTTTGCAACCTGAACTTTATCAAACTCTTCAATATTTTTATCAATCTCTGCGGCATCCATACCAAGAATTGCTGCCATACCGCCTTTTCCGGCAGGCACTTCTTCCTGCATGAAAATACCACGTTTACGAACTGCTTTTGCAGCATCTACAAAATTCATAGAACCTACTGCTACTAACGCACAGTATTCACCAAGGCTAAGTCCGGCTGCCACATCCGCCTTTACACCTCTGGTTTTCAATTCTTCCATAATTGCCACACTGGTTGTAAGAAGACATACCTGCGTAAATTCTGTAATATTAATGTCGTTATTTTCTTCAAAGCAAAGTGCTTTCAAGTCCAAATCAACTGCCTTAGATGCTTGTTCAAACACATCTTTTGCCACTGCTGAATTTTCATAAACATTTTGTCCCATTCCTACCACCTGTGCTCCCTGTCCGGGGAAGACAAATGCAATTTTACCCATAGTTCTATCCTAGCCTTTCTTTCGTCATTCTCTCATCATTGGTGCATATACATTGCACTCTAAAACATTGACACCAAGAGAAGCGGACTATGTCAAACTTTCTTGGTGTCAATCTTGACCTGTTTATCAGGTTATGTGCAATTGTTTTACTCTACACCTTTGCTCTTTAAGAAATTAATTACGTCGCCTACTGTGTTGATGCTTTCCAAATCATCCGTAGGAATCTCAACATCATACTCCTCTTCAAGAGCCATGATCAATTCATAGAGATCAAGAGAATCTGCTCCCAAATCATCTTTGAAAGAAGATGCTTCTGTGATGCTGTCTGCATCTACGCTCAACTGATCTGCGATAAGTTCCTGCATTTTTTCTAACATAATACGATTTCTCCTTTTTACTTAAATTCTTTTTATTCGTTCAAAATTATACTTTGAATCACCATGTATTGTAGCGTATCCACATACGTTTGTCAAGATTTTTCCATTTATATAAACTGGAGTGTAAAACAAACCACTGCCGCCAAGGTAAGCAGCACATAAAAAACGATTGCTTTCTTCCTCTCCGGATAGGCTTTCAGGGCATTTAAAACAAACAGCACAATAACAATTCCAAGTTCCGTTTTTAACATCCAGCCCTTATTCATCCCCATGCCCACATCGATAATGATAAAGATTAACAATATGGCAGTCAGTATACTTTGTAAAATCATGAGCACTTTTTCTTTCTGTTTCATAAGTTCCCATGCGCCTGCCATATCCTGCGAAAATTTTCTATCTGCCATTTATTTCTCCTTTCTTATTGAAACTGCCTGCATCCACTTTACTGTAAATGCAGGCAGTTCGAAAATAGTATACAAAATAGTATATTGTAAACAAAATAAAGGAAGCTTCGAAAGGGACTTGAACCCTCGACCCCTTCATTACGAGTGAAGTGCTCTACCGACTGAGCTATCGAAGCACACGGTGTATAACCGACAGAATATATAATACACATTCCTAATTTTTTTGTCAAGTAATTCATTCATACTTTTGGTTATTTTTTTCAAATAAGCAGCAACACCATCAGCACATAAAAGGCAGGTCCTGCCCCTCATGCACCGGTGGTGCTCTCCTAATCATAATACCTTACATTACTTAGTAAGCAGCATCATAATCTCATTGCTTCGATTAATAAACTCTGTCATCTTATCTGCCTGCAGTGGCTGATGGCTAATCATTGCTAAGTCATAAAGCTGTTTGCAGAACATATCGCTGTGCTCACCGTCTTTGTTCGCCAGCAGATACTGAACCAAATCGTTGTTTGCATTCAGAACAAGCGTCTGTCCGACATCTGGCAGTTCCATGCCTCCCATGCCATTTGCGGAATACATCTTCATCATATCCTGCATTCTTCTGGCCTCTTCAGACAAGGTAATCATAGAAGAAACTTTATCATTTTTCAATTTTTCTACTTTAACCTCTAACTGGTCTTTTCCTGTTGCTTTGCGGAACAACTCTTTCAAAGTCTCGGTATCTTCTTTCAGTTTTTCCTCATCGCCTTCTTCTTTGAAAGCATCCGTCAAATCTGCATCAATTCTCTGGAATTTCACATCATCATCGCCGGCTTCCAATGCCGATACAAATGGCTGGTCAATATTATGAAGAAGAACAACCGCATTCATATCCTGCTCACGGAACATCTTCACATACTGGCTCTGCTGCTGCAAATCGGTAACATAGTAAACAATCTTCTTTGGTGCCTCTGTCTCTTCTGAAGATTTCTCATCCTCTTTGCCCTCTTCGACCACTTCTGCCTCTACTTCCGGCTCCGGAATTGTCTCCAAATACTCTTTTAATGTGCTGTATTTGTCGTCTAAGTCTTTGAACAAAACATAATCTTTAATTTTCTCTTTGAACTTCTCATCCTTCAAGCAGCCAAATTTGATAAATGGACTGATATCATCCCAGTATTTCTCGTAATTCTCGCGGTCTGTTTTGCACATACCGGAAAGTTTATCTGCCACTTTTTTCGTAATATAATCCGAAATCTTCTTCACAAAACCATCATTCTGCAAAGCACTTCGGCTTACGTTCAATGGCAAATCCGGGCAGTCAATAACGCCCTTCAACAACATCAGAAATTCCGGAATTACTTCCTTAATATTATCCGCAATAAATACCTGATTGTTGTATAACTTAATCATACCTTCAACATTCTCATACTCCAAGTTTACTTTCGGGAAGTACAAGATACCTTTTAAGTTAAACGGATAATCCATATTCAAATGAATCCAGAATAACGGCTCACGGTAATCATTAAATACTTTACGGTAAAATGTCTTGTATTCCTCTTCGGTACACTCATTTGGATGTTTTGCCCAAAGTGGGTGCGTATCACTAATGGATACCGGACGTTTCAAAATTTTGGTCTTTTTAACCGGCTCTTTTGCTTCTTCGCCCTCTTTTTTGTCATCCTCTTTTGGCTCTTCCACAATTTCCTCAATAACCGTATCTTCCTCTGTCACTTCCTCGCTCGGAATTGTCTCATACTCCGGCTCAGCATTTGCCTTTGTAAGGAAAATTTCAACCGGCATAAAAGAACAATATTTATCAAGCACCTCACGAACACGGTATTCGTTGGCAAACTCGTAACTGTCCTCATTTAAATGCAGGATAATCCGGGTACCTACTGTATCTTTATCGGATGGTCCCATCTCGAACGTCAAACCACCGTCAGACTCCCAATGAACCGCTTCCGAACCTTCTTTATAAGAAAGGGTATGAATTTCTGCAGAGTCCGCTACCATAAATACAGAGTAAAAGCCAAGACCAAAATGTCCAATAATCTGCTCTTCATTTGCTTTATCTTTATATTTTTCCAAGAAATCAGCAGCACCGGAAAAAGCAATCTGGTTAATATACTCTTTCACTTCGTCTGCCGTCATACCAAGTCCATTATCGGTAAACGTAATTGTTTTATCTTCCGGATTTACTTCCACCTCAATTTTAGCTTTGTAATCATCCGGCAGAGAGGCCTCACTCATAAGGTCTAATTTTTTCAATTTCGTAATCGCATCACAAGCATTACTTACAACTTCACGGATAAAAATATCATGGTCTGAATACAACCATTTCTTAATAATCGGGAATATGTTTTCTGAATTAATCGCTAAATTTCCTTGTTCATTCGTCATGTTATCAACCTCCAATTAGTAATTCAATCTTGTTCTAACAGATATGATAACGCTGTCACAATCGAATGTCAAGAAAAATTTAGCACTCATTCAAGTTGAGTGCTAACAATTTCATGTTTCTTTATAAATTGCAGACAATTGTCATCCCACGCCTGCTGCCCTTTTTTATCCAGAGAAAACTCCTTTTGCATATATCCGGTCACAAACTGAAGTTTTTCCTTTTCATAGCGGATTTGAATCGATCCGACATCTCCATTTGGCATGTAATGACAAAAATCAAACAACATCTTCTGTGGCACTTTATTTCCTTTTATCCACGAAAAAACAAATGTTTTCATCATATTCCATGTAACCAGACCGGTTTCATCTGTCCGTTTTTCATCACTGTCAAACCAATCATCAAAACATCTGCCGTCAATATGAAACGTGGCAAATGTTGTCACCTCGCAGGAACGCAGATGAAACCGGTCAAACATACTGCCCTGAAACATATGCTGCATAAATTCTTTTACGCTGTCAATTTCCAATACAATCATTTCGTATATTATCCTTCCTAACTGCTCATACTAGCATTGTTACAAAGTAACCTAAATTCACCGATATGGTGAAAGAATGGAGGCAGATTATGCGTGCAGATGAGCAAACTTACCGCGATGTAGCCAAAAACTGTAGTGCCTATGAAGTCAAGGACTGCTGTAGCTGCAGCAACAAATCCGGCAATGTCAATGTTTCCTGCGTAACATGTAAACATTTTACGTCTGACAAACATTGTTCTTTGGACTTGTTCGATCCAATCGTGGAAAACCACAATCTTTAGGCATTTTTATGCCCTTTTGCCGGGATTTTCTTCTTATCGGAAGTCCCGGCAGTTTTTTTTACCGGTACATTCTCAAAAACAGCAATTGAGCGCGGCGCCAGCTCATATTTCTTTCCATCCACTGCCATTTCCATAGTATTTGAAGTATCAAATACCCGTTTCCATTCTTTATTTTTTTCAATTTCCGGGAGATAAAATACATGTGGCTCCCAGTGAAAATTAAATGCAAAATACAAGGAATTTCCGCCGTAATAGCCACCGAAAAACAAAACACCAAGTTCCCTGCTATAATAAGAAAACCTCGCATTCCACGGCTCTACTCCGTGACAGGACACATCCGGCGCACCAAGCCCCTCAGAATCCATACCGGTCAGATACCGTCTGCTCTGATAGAGAGGATGGTTCCTACGAAACTCAATCAACTTTTTTACATAGGAAAATAATTCTTTATTTTTCTCTAACAAACTCCAGTCAAGCCATGTAATCGCATTATCCTGACAATATGCATTATTATTTCCTTTTTGTGTATTTCCAAATTCATCTCCCGAAAGAATTCTCGGTGATGCCATACCAAGCATAAGCATAAGAAATGCATTTCGTTCCTGACTAGAGCGCTTTTCACGGACTTCTTTTTTTCTCGAAGGTCCTTCTGCCCCACAATTCCAGCTGTAATTATACTCTGTTCCATCGAGATTCTTTTCTCCGTTTGCCTCGTTATGCTTCACATCATAAGACACCAAATCCCGCAGAGTAAATCCGTTATGCCCGGTAATCGAGTGAACCATGGCAACTCCTTTTTTCTGCTCGCGGAATTGATAATAAAAATCCTCAACCTGTCCTTCATCACTTTTCAGAAAACGTCTTGCCGTCACCAAAAAACGGTCATTCATCTCGCAGAACATTTCCTGACCGGCTTCATAGCCACATTCATCCCAGTGATAACCAAATAATTTCAAATGAGATAGAACCGGGTCCTGTCGCAGCCATTCAACAGACACACACTCCTGATTAAACCGAAAACCATCGATATGAAAACGCAGTGCATAATACCGCATACAAGTCAGCATAAATTCAGGCGACACATCCTTAAAATAAAAATCCATCACCACGTTCATCCCCTGTGAATGAACTGCTTTAATCAGCTTCTGAAACTCCTTTGCCTGTTCACCCTTTTTTGCTGCATAACCAGCCTTCGGAGCAAAATAAAACGCATCCTCTGTATAGCCCCAGTAATTAACTTTCTTTAAATCCACACCATTTTCATCATGCATACATTCATTAAAATCATATGCCGGCATGAGTAACAGCGTATTTACCCCTAAATCTTTCAAATAAGAAAGCTTTTCCTCCATACCGGAAAATGTACCCGGATTTTTTACATTTGACGACTTATGTTTCGTAAATCCACGGACGTGGCATTGATATAAAATCATATCACGCGCCGGAATCTTTTTCCAATTTTCTCCTGTCCAGTCAAAATCCTGAAAATCAAAACAAGCTCTCACTTTTCCCTGACGTCTGCCAAAGTACTCTCTTCCAGTAATCATTCTGGCATAAGAATCGCAAAAACTTTCACCATCTGCTACAAAAAAATAAGGCATTCCCTGAAGCCTGTCTGCCAAATTCTCCGCTTGTAAGACAACTGTAAAATAATCTTCCATCCCGCACATTTTCGCCGGATACATCGGAAACAGTTTCCGCTTTCCCTCTGCTATGACTGCCAACTGACATTTCTTCGCTTTCGGCCGCCAGACAGAAACCAAAACCTCATTTTCATTCTGTTTTCTGACACCGCATGAAAACTCCTGCTGCATCTCATATGGTCTTGTCTTTATCATCTCGAATAATGTCATGCAATCCTTCCTCCATAATTTCTAAAACAATTCGTCCAATTCAAGAACTTTTCTTTTATTATACCGAAAAAGAGTGGAAGTAACAAGAAAAATATGATAAAATAGAAGTCGACACAAATAATCTACAAATTTGGGAAAGGAGATTTTTTATGTTATTAGACAGAGAATACAAAGTACCTTCCAAAACGAACAGCAAAATTAATTTAAAAGTCGTTCCGGGACATTTTGCAACGACATCTTCACACATTAATTTTTATATGGATATGACTACCTTAAAAGTTCGCCAAAAGGAAGCTTATGAAGTAGCAAGAGAAATGGCAAAAGAATACCAGTACAGCAAACCGATTGACACTATCGTATGTATGGACGGCTGTGAAATCATCGGTGCCTGCTTAGCAGAAGAACTGAACAAAAACGGTATTATGTCATTAAACCAGCATGACAGTCTGTATGTCATTACACCGGAGTTTGACGGAAACGGACAGATGATTTTCCGCGACAACTTACAGCCGATGGTAAGAGGAAAGAACATACTTCTTCTTTTAGCATCCGCAACAACCGGACGTACCATTGCCAGAAGCCTGGAGTGTATTCAGTACTACGGCGGTATCATTCAAGGCATTTCAGCAATTTTCAGCGCAGCAAAAGAAATTTACGGTGAACCTGTCCACTGCATCTTCTCAACAGAGGATTTGCCGGACTATAACACCTTTACACCAAGTGAATGTCCACACTGCAAAAACAAAGAAAAAATTGATGCGATTGTAAATGGATTCGGATATTCCGAATTGTAAATCGTACATAATAAAAAACGGTAAATCAACGGAACTGTATGGTTTCGATGATTTACCGTTTTTTTGCTATTTCAACTGTTTCAATATTTCAAGCAAATATTCCCACGTTCGTTTCACACTTTCCACATCCATACTCTCTTTCGGCGTGTGGATATCTTTCATATCCGGTCCAAACGAGACACAGTCAATTTCCGGTATTTTCCCGGCAAAAATACCACATTCCACCCCTGCATGAAGTGCCTCCACAATAGGTTTTCTACCATATTGCTCTTCAAATATCCGGCACATCAAATCACGCAGCGGCGAATTTTCCAGATACTCCCATGCCGGATAATCTCCATTTGCAGTAACCGTGCCGCCTAATGTCTTTGTCAGACAGGCCATCTTGTCAAGCAGCGCCCGCTTTTCCGATTCCACACTGCTTCGCACCGAGAATGACAGCGAAACATGGTCTTTCTCCGTCTTCATAATTCCTAAATTTAACGAAGTCTGAACAAGTCCTTCCATTTGAAAACTCATCTTCTGAATTCCACCCGGCAGACAAAGAAGGGCGGTAATCACCTTATCCGCGGAATCCTTCGTCATTGCCAACTCTTTTTCTACAAGTGTAGTTTTCTTTGCTTCCACCAAAATCATAGGGTCTGTTTCCAAAAACTCATGTTTTATTTCAGAGGAAATCACAGCAATCTTTGTATTGATTTCAGACTGCCGTTTTTCCGGACATACAATAACTGCTTCTGCCTGTCTCGGAATGGCATTATCTTTCAATCCACCATTTAAGAAGCACAGAGAAAATGGAATTTCTTTATGCAGTTCATAGAGAACCCTTCCCATTATCTGACAAGCATTGGCGCGCCCCTTATCAATTTCAACACCGGAATGGCCTCCCATTAAACCACTGACAGAAATAACGTATTTCTCCCCATCGCCTGTCTCAAAGGAAAGTGGAAGTTCCACCTGCGCTGTCACACCGCCGGCACAGCTGACTAACAAATGCCCCTCATCTTCGGAATCCAAATTCAACATCGTTTTTGCACGAAGAGGTGAAGTATCCAAAGCTGTGGCACCTAACATTCCGATTTCCTCATCTACCGTAAGCACAATCTCCAACGGCGGGTGTGGATATTCATCCGTCTCCAATAAAGCAAGAGCATACGCAACGGCAATACCGTCATCTCCGCCAAGCGTTGTTTTTTCTGCTGTCACAATGCCATCTTCCACCTGCAGACAAAGTCCATCCGTCTCAAAATCAATGTCACAGCCCTCTTCTTTTTCACAGACCATATCCAAATGCCCCTGCAGCATAACCGGAGCCGAATTCTCATATCCATTTATGCCGTCTTTCCATATTATCACATTGTTATATTCATCCTGCAAATAAGTAAGGTGATGCTCTTTTGCAAAAGAAACACAATAATCACTGATTTTTTTCGTATTTCCCGAACCATGCGGTATGCCACAGATTTCTTCAAAATAATGCATCACACGTGCCGGTTCTAATGCTCCCAAAACACTCATTGTCAATTCCTCCTTGCTCTGTGTAAACTTTTTTCACTTCTATTGTATGAATCCACATTCTCTGTGTCAAGCAATTGTAATTTACCCAAAAAGGTGCTAAACTATGTTTATTAACTTTGCAAAGAATGGAGATTATGATGCTATGAAACATTTAGAACTTGGCTTTGTCGGATTTGGACTCATTGGCGGTTCCATCGCAAGATCACTCAAAAAACAAAATGAGGATGTGTCCGTACACGTCTATTCCAGAAGAAAAAATCCGGCACTTGATGAGGGCATGACAGAGGGGGTCATTGATTCTATCTGGTATGAAATTGATGAGCGTTTTTCCACCTGCGACATCATTTTTCTCTGTGCGCCGGTTCTAAAAAATACAGACTATCTGTCCGTCTTAAAACCGCTGTTGAAACCTGGCTGCATTCTTACCGATGTTGGAAGTGTAAAGGGAAATATCTGTAAAAAGGCAGCCGAACTTGGACTTAGCCGCCAGTTTATCGGCGGACACCCAATGGCCGGTTCCGAAAAAACGGGGTTCGAAAATTCCACTGATATTTTGTTGGAAAATGCATACTATTTATTGACACCATTTGAGGAGACGCCGTTAGAAAACTTGTCTCTGTTAAAAGAATTGGTAGCAAAAACCGGTGCAAACTGTGTCGTTTTATCACCATCGGAACATGACAAAATCACTGCTGCCATCAGCCATGTGCCACACATTATCGCCGTTTCCCTGGTTAATATGGTTCGCACAAGTGACAACGAGGAGCAGAATATGAAAGCGTTTGCCGCCGGCGGTTTCAAAGATATTACAAGAATTGCCTCGTCCTCTCCACAAATGTGGCAGGATATTTGCTTAGCAAACAGCGAAAGCATTGATTATTTTCTCTCCCATTTTGAAAAGCAGATTGAAGATTTCCGCCACATGATAGCAGAAAAAGACGGTGCTTCCATTCAGGATGAATTTCACACAGCAGGCGACTACAGGGATTCCATCCCGGCAAAAAAAAGCAGTGTAATTGCCCGTTCGTATGATTTATTCATAAACATCGATGACCGTGCCGGCGCCATTGCCACAATCGCCACGATTCTGTCCGTGAACGGCATCAGCATCAAAAATATCGGCATCATTCATAACCGTGAATATGTAGATGGTGTTATGAAACTGGAACTTTACAAAGAAGATGATGAGAAAAAAGCAAGAGAGCTTTTAATCCAGAATCGATATGATATTGTGGATAGGGATTAACACCTATCCACAAAAATAAGTAATTGCCTGCGGATGATTTTGAATCACCGCTTTTTTATGTTTTCCACCATTTTCCCCATCCAGCGTATACGCTAACGCTTCCTTACAACTGATTTCCACATGGGAACTGTGTATCACCTTCACCTGCGAATTTGCTTTTCCGTGCAGTAAAAATGCCATTACCTGATTCAACTCAATCGGATTTTTCGGTGTTTTCACAAAAATCCCATCAAGCAGACCATCTTTTAAACTGACACTGTTTTTCTTATATAATTTTAATCCTGCTACCGATTTTGCATTTGTCACCATACCAAGAATACAATCCTGCTCCCAAGTTTCCAAATCTGTCTGCACCTTTATATGATAACTTTTGGTTTTTCCCAACTTTACCGCACCATCTAAAATATAGGCCGTCCTTCCAAACAAGTTTTTCGTCGCCTGCGGTGTTTCATAAGAAACCGAGGTAAAAGCTCCAAATGCCGCTACATAGGAAAAGAAATTACCGTTCATGTCCCCGACATCATAAGCACCCTTTTTGTCCCCCACCGCAATCTGTGCACAGGGAATCACTCGTTTTGGCAGCCTGATACTATTTGCAAAATCATTCACCGTTCCGGTTGGAATATAACCACAGGCCGGACGCATATCGGGTGGCAGAGTCATCAATCCATGAATCACCTCATGCAGTGTACCATCGCCGCCGCTGCATATCACACGGTCACAGCCGATTCCCTTTTGTATGATATATTCGGCTGCATCTCCAGCCTTCTGTGTTGCCGCAATCGAAACATCCCACTGTCTTTTCATCATCATATCTATGATATCGGCAAGTTTGTTCCGCAAAGTCCCCTTTCCGGCACGCGGATTATAAACGAATAATACCTTTTCTTTTTCCATAAAAATACCTCACTAGTCGTCCAATATAATCATCGCATCTCCAAACGAGAAGAATCGGTATCTCTCCTGCACTGCTTCTTCGTACACACGCATAACCTGCTCTTTTCCTGCAAGTGCAGAAACAAGCATTAAAAGCGTTGATTCCGGCAAATGAAAATTCGTAATCAGCACATCCATCATTTTGAAAGAATAGCCCGGATAAATGAAAATATCGGTATCGCCCTGTCCCGGCTTAAGCACACCATTTTCATCGGCAGCCGACTCAATCGTCCGGCAGCTTGTTGTTCCCACGCAGACAATCCGTCCACCGGCTTGTTTTGCCTTGTTGATTTTATCTGCCTCTTCTTTTGTTACCTGATAAAATTCAGTATGCATATGGTGTTTCGACACATCATCCACTTTTACCGGTCTGAAAGTACCAAGCCCGACATGCAGCGTAACATTTGCTACAAGTACTCCTTTTTCCTCTAATTTTCGAAAAAGTTCCTCCGTAAAATGAAGCCCTGCCGTTGGGGCTGCTGCCGACCCTTCGTATTTTGCATAAACGGTCTGATAACGGTTCTTATCTTTCAATGTATGCGTAATATAAGGCGGAAGCGGCATCTGTCCAAGCTGATCTAAAATCTCCTCAAAAATGCCCTCATAACGAAACTGAATCAAACGGTTCCCATCCTCTTTGACATCGATAATTTCTCCCGTCAAAATTCCATCTCCAAAAGAAATCACGGCTCCTTGACGCGCTTTTTTGCCGGGTTTTACAAGAGTTTCCCAGACATCATTCTCCATGCGTTTGAGAAGCAGGAGTTCAATTGTTGCCCCGGTATCCACTCTGGTTCCGTATAATCTTGCCGGAATTACTTTCGTATTATTCCGCACCAGGCAGTCTCCCGGCTTTAAATACTCTACAATATCCGTAAACACTCTATGCTCCACGCGCCCGGATTTCCGATGCAGCACTAAAAGTCTCGATGAACTTCTGTCCTCAAGCGGATCCTGCGCAATCAATTCTTTTGGTAAATCATAATAAAAATCACTTGTTTTCAACCGTCTCATCCTCTCTGTTTTTCTGTTCCCCTATTGTAGCACATGCGATGATGGTTTTCAATTCTCGAATTTTACATAAAATTTACGTAAAAATCAGATAAATACGTCTTTCCATTTTAGCAAATTCATTGTAAAATAGAAACAAAGAAATTAGTTTCAGAATGGAGGTATTTATGGCTTCTACAACTTATGCGGCAATTCATGTCGGCTCAAATGAATTATGTATGAAAATATATGAAATGTCCCGTCAGAATGGAATTCGTCAGCTCACTTATGTACGCCACCCGCTCAGTCTTGGTGCGGAATCGTACACCGAAGGAGTCATTTCCTATCAGACACTTTCAGAAATCTGCAACACACTAAACGATTTCAAACGGATTATGACAGAATTTCATACTGACAGCTGGGACGTCTGTGCCACCAGCGCAATGCGCGAGGCAAAAAATGTTTTAGTTGTCACCGACCAGATAAAAATCCAGACAGGATTCAAAGTAAAACTTTTCAGTAACAGCGAGGCAAGATTCCTTTACTTCAAAGGAATGGTTCACAATGAAAAACAATTTGAACCCCTCAGTGAAGAAGGGTGTCTCGTTCTCGATATCGGTGCCGGCAGTGTCCAGCTCTCTCTTTTTCAGAACGGACATCTGCAGCTGACGCAAAACCTTTTACTTGGTTCTTCACGTATTCAGGAACTGCTGTATGCAATGCAGGATGAAGCCTATGATTACGATGCTTTGATTGATGAATACATTGAAAAGGATTTGTCTTTATTTAAACGACTGAATTTAGATAAAAAAGAGATTCACTGTATTTTGGCAGCCGGTGAAATGATTCCGGAAACCTACTACCACATGAAGGAAACAAAAAAAGACTTTGAAGGCTTTTTGCCGGATAAAATATTTACCAAAAAGAAAATGTTAAAATTAATGGGTAATATCCATGCACAGTCACTTCTGCCTACTTTGCTTTTAATGCGCAAAATCACACAGCTTACGGATTGCCAGAATATCCTTCTCTCTCCGATTAATCTTTGTGATGGATTGGCCGCTGATTATGCAGAGCGAAAGTTCCGTCTTTCCTGTGGACATGATTTTACAGAGGATATTCTGAGTGCTTCAAGAAATGTGGCACAGAAATACGAGGTTGACTTAAGCCACATCGACACCGTGCAGACTCTGGCACTCCAGATTTTTGACCGAATCAAAAAAATACACGGTCTTGGAAAACGCGAGCGCCTGCTTTTACAGCTCGGTGTCATTCTTCACGGCTGTGGTGCCTATATCAATGCACTGCACGCAAGAGAATGTTCCTATCACATTCTTTTGTCAACGGAGATTATCGGAATCTCTCATAAAGAACGTCTCATCGTTGCCAATATGATTCGCTACAATGATGAATCTTTTCCTTCCTTTGAGGAATTGGACGGTGATTTTTCAAGAGAAGAATATATTACAATCGTAAAATTGAATGCAATTTTAAAAATTGCTAATGTATTAGACAAAAGCAATCGTCAGAAAATTAAAAATGTTGGTGTATCCGAGCGAAATGGAATACTGACAATCACGGCGGACACCATGGCGGATATCACCTTGGAAAAAGGACTCTTCTTACATAAGGCAGATGTCTTTGAAGAAGTTTTTGGTATCCGGCCGGTACTAAAACAAAAACGAACAGGAAAGCGAGGATGATGATATGACCCAAAACGAACGATTTACCAACCGCGAGTTAAGTTGGCTAGCCTTTAACAAGCGTGTTTTGTCCGAGGCGAAAGACAACCATCTTCCGTTGATGGAACGATTAAAATTTTTAAGCATTACCGCCTCCAATCTGGATGAATTTTTCATGGTCCGCGTTGCCTCTCTGAAAGACCAGGTAAATGCCGGTTACACAAAAAAAGATATTGCCGGTATGACCAGTAAAGAACAGATTGATGCGATTTTGAAGGAAACTCACAAATTTACAACAGCTCAGTATAATACCTACAACCGTTCTTTTCTTCCTTCATTAAAGAAGAATGGCTTAAAAATCGTCACAGAATTTGAAAAACTAACGGAAGAACAGGCAGACTACGTTGACAACTATTTTCAGAAAGAAGTTTTCCCAGTCCTCACTCCGATGGCTGTGGATTCCTCCAGACCTTTTCCGTTAATCCGCAACCGCTCACTTAACATCGGTGCGCTGTTGATGGATAAAAAGAAAAAGGGAACCATTGATTTTGCCACTGTGCAGGTTCCATCCGTTCTGCCACGCGTTGTCACAATTCCTACCGATGGTGATAACTGTACGACCGTAATCCTTTTAGAGCAGATTATCGAAAAGAACATTCAAAAACTATTTTTGAATTATAGAGTTCTTTGCCAGGCTCCATTCCGTGTAATGCGAAATGCTGACCTCTCCATTGACGAAGACGAGGCAGCAGACCTTTTAATTGAAATCGAGAAACAGTTGAAGAAACGCCAGTGGGGCGAGGCAATCCGCTTAGAAGTCGAAGATAATATCGATAAGCGGCTGCTGAAAACGCTCCGAAAAGAATTTAATTTAAGTGAAGATGCCATTTTCAAAATCAATGGCCCTCTTGACCTTACTTTTTTAATGAAAGTATATGACATCGAAGGTTTTGACCACTTAAAAGAACCAAAATATATACCACAGCAGCCAAAAATGCTGGATGCCTCAAGAGATTTATTTGAGCAGATACGGGAACATGACATTTTGCTTCATCACCCGTATGAGACTTTTGACCCGGTTGTCAATTTTGTTAAAAAGGCAGCAAGCGACCCAAATGTACTTGCGATTAAGCAGACACTTTACCGTGTCAGCAGCCATTCGCCAATTATTGCTTCTTTAGCGCAGGCAGCAGAAAATGGAAAGCAGGTATCTGTACTCGTCGAATTAAAGGCACGTTTTGATGAGGAAAATAATATTGTGTGGGCGAAGAAATTAGAGAAAGCCGGGTGCCATGTTATCTATGGACTGGTTGGATTAAAAACTCACAGCAAAATCACACTGGTTGTCCGCAAAGAGGAAGACGAAATCCGCCGTTATGTCCATTTGGGAACCGGAAACTATAACGACTCTACCGCCAAACTCTACACCGATATGGGTATGTTTACAAGCAAAACCCGCTATGGGGAAGACGCCACGGCAGTCTTTAATATGCTCTCCGGTTATTCCGAACCGCTTGTATGGAATAAATTATCCTTAGCTCCTCTGTGGCTGCGCGGCAAGTTCTTGTCTTTAATTGAGCGTGAGAAAGAACATGCCAAGAACGGTCGCCCGGCAAGAATTATCGCAAAGATGAATTCCTTGTGTGATCCGGGAATTATTGAAGCACTCTATGATGCCAGCGAGGCAGGCGTGGAAATTGATTTGATTGTACGCGGCATCTGCTGTCTGCGTGCCGGAATCAAAGGCTTAAGTGAACATATCCGCGTGCGCTCCATCGTTGGTACCTTTTTGGAACATTCCCGTATTTTCTACTTTGAGAACAATGGAAATGCCGAATATTATATGGGAAGTGCCGACTGGATGCCAAGAAACTTAGACAAACGTGTAGAAATCTTATTCCCGGTTGAAGATCCTATATTGCAGGAAGAGATTTACCACATTTTACACATACAGCTCTCGGATACAAAAAAAGCCCACCTTCTCATGCCGGATGGACACTACGTGAAGGTAGACCAGCGAGGAAAAACTCCTCTGAATTCACAGCTGTATTTCTGCGAAGAAGCAATGGCAAACGCTAAAAAATAACGCTTTTTGCCAGTTCATCCGCAAGGTCATTGTACTCATCTCCGGAATGTCCTTTGACCTTTTGAAAATGAATGATTATTTTATCCTTTAGGGAATCAAAGTATGCTTTATAGGCTTTGGTTCCCTCTTTATTTGTTTTCCATTCTCCGGTACACCACGAGGCAATCCCTTGATAATCATGGACAATCGTAAGACTTTCCGCCCCCTGTTCTACCGCCATCTTCATTGCCACCTGTGCTCCGAGAATTTCGCCTGCCACGTTCCGCATAGCAGCAAGTTCTGAGTCGGTTCCCTTTTCGCAGTACTCTGTTTTCTCCCCTTCAAAAAAGAACACAACACCACAGCTGTACTCACCGGTCTCGACATTGTAACTTCCATCTACATAGGCAAGTGCTTCATCTTCTATCTTATTCTCTTTCGTATTATTCCCTAAGAAAGCTTCCGCTTCTTCTTTTGTCGGAAAACTTTTAAAAGACGCATTAGCAAATCCATCCACCTGTGCCTTGCACGCATCCCAGTTTGTATAAATTCCCGGCGTTCTTCCGGCTCTCACTGCATAATATTTTTTCTTCGCCATCTTATTCTCCCTCTTTTAATTGGTTGATTTCATTTTCTGTCAATTTCCGGTATTCCCCCGGTTTTAAGGCAGGATCCAAATTTATTCCGGCAAATGATACCCTTGCTAATTTTGTCACCTTTGCCCCCAAAACAGCAAACATCCGCTTTACCTGGTGAAACTTTCCTTCCGAAATCGTAAGCCTTGCGTGCCCGGATTTCATGAGTTCCAGTTTTGCAGGCAGCGTTTTTTTCCGCTCTCCAATTTCCAATCCTTCCGCAAACAAAACTACTGCATTTTCAGGCAAAGTTCCTTCGTAAATCACATCATAAACTTTTGCCACATGATAAGCCGGCGATAACAAACGGTGTGCAAGCATTCCATCATCCGTCAAGATAAGAAGGCCCACCGTATCTTTGTCCAGACGCCCCATCGGAAATAATTCCCGTTTCATCTCCGGCAGTAAGGAAAGGACGGTACGCTCCTTCTCATCTTTTGTTGCCGAAACCACACCTGCCGGCTTATTTAACATATAATAAACGAACTCTTCAGCCCTAATCTCTTTTCCGCAGTAAGTCACATCTTCTTCACTGTCAATTTTACAATTCGCCTGTTTTACGACTGTTCCAGCCACGCAGACAAGTCCGCGCCGAATTGCCTCTTTTGCCTCTTTTCTCGTTAATTCTACATAAGTAGAAATATACTGATCTAACCTCATCTGCCTCCCCATTTTCACCGCACCTTTCTAACTGCATATATTGATAGCAAACTCTTTTACCGGATAAGGAGCAAACTTATGCCCATTCGTATTTATATCGACCAGGGACACAATCCCTATGGTTTTAACGCCGGTGCCGAAGGATTTGGATTACGGGAACAGGATATCACCTATTTAGTTGGTGCTTATCTTGCAAACATTTTAAATGCGGATTCCCGCTTCACTGCTATCACATCCCGCACATCACCGGATGAAATTTTAGGTTACGACACCAACTCAAGTCTCAGAACCCGCACCGAACAGGCAAATCAATGGGGGGCTGACTACTTTTTAAGCATTCACACAAATGCCAATGTAAATCCCGCCATCAACGGTACGGAAGCATACGTCTATGCCGTCAACACGCCTTCTTATGAACTCGCCGTCAATATCGTAAATGAAATTGTAAGACGTTTAGGTACAAAAAACAACGGTATCTATGCCCGTCCTTCCCTCTACGTATTACGGCGGACCAATATGCCCGCCGTCCTCATTGAACTGGCTTATCTCTCAAATGAAGGCGACGCTGCCCTCTTAGCCGATAAACCATATGAATTTGCTTATGCCATTTATGTTGGTCTTCTGAATTACCTTGGTCTTCCTCAAATCCCTTTATTTGAATAGGAAGAAGTAAACAAGGACAACAACACCTAACACAATTCGATAATAACCAAATGCCTTAAAGTCGTGTTTACGGATATAACTCATGAGGTATCGGATTACAAACAGAGACACCACAAAGGCAACTAACATACCAACGAGTAAAGTCACATAACCCATGGCACCAAAGCTTAATCCACTCTTTATAATCTTTAAGACACTTGCACCAAACATAACCGGAATTGCCAGATAAAAAGTAAATTCTGCTGCTGCACCACGAGCCACACCAAGAAGCAAGGCACCAATGATGGTAGCACCGGAACGAGAAGTTCCCGGCACAACAGCCGCTAATAACTGAAAAATACCAATGATAAGCGCAGTGTCATATCCGATTTCCGTTACCGAAGTAATTGCCGGTTTTCTTCCCTTATTCCAATTCTCTACAATAATAAATAAAATACCATAAACAATCAAAGCACCTGCCACAACATACGCATTGTAGAACACCTCGTCAATCCAGTCATCAAACAAAATGCCTACAATTGCTGCCGGAAGACATGCCACGATAATCTTAAACCACATCTGCATAATCTTCCAGTCAATAATGGATTCGCCCCGCTCTCTCTTTGTAAAACGGAATGGCCATATCCTGCTCCAAAATAAAAGAACAACGGCTAAGATAGCACCTAACTGCACAACAACCAGAAACATTTGAGAAAACTGTTCATCCTGAAATTTCAAAAATTCTTCCACTAATATCATGTGTCCTGTACTGCTTACCGGCAGCCACTCGGTGATTCCTTCCACAATACCCCAGATCACCGCAACGAAAACATCGAAAATTCCCATTTTTATCCTCCATTTGCTAAGCAATATATTTTCTACTGTCCCATATTTTAGCACATCCCCTGCCTCAAAACAATCATAAGTTGCAAAAAGAAAAAAAATATTGTAGAATAAGAAGAGTATGTTTTCAAAATGAACAAAAAAAGAGGATATGATTATGTATCAATGGATGAAAAAGTATCTTGATCCAATTTGTCCGCTTTTTGCCATCCTGCCACTGTTATCCTGTTTTGGATTAAATATGCTTATTTACAGTGGAACGATGGTAATGTGTGCAGACTGGTATCATTATGACCTTACCACTTCTTTGGATCAGGCAATACCACTTGTTCCGGGTTGGATGTACATCTACTTTGGATGTTTTCTGTTCTGGACTGTGAATTATATTATGGTTGCCAGAATTAACCGGAATGACCCGGACACGTTTTATCGTTTTGTTGCAGCCGATATGATTTCCCGTCTTGTCTGCGGAATCATTTTTATGGTATTTCCAACGACAAATGTACGGCCGGAAGTAACAGGCACAGGATTTAGTGTCTTTCTGCTTCAGTTTTTATACGGATTGGATCAGCCGACAAACCTGTTTCCATCCATTCACTGTCTGGTAAGCTGGTTTTGTTACACCGGCATCCGGGGACGCAAAGAGGTACCTGCCTGGTACCGTGCATTTTCCTGCATCTTTGCTCTGCTGGTTGTCCTTTCAACACAGTTCACCAAACAGCATTATATTGCCGATGCCATTGCCGGTGTCCTGCTCGCAGAAGTTCTTTCACTTCTCACACGCAGAGTTAGCTGGTATCGCGCACCAAAGTTAATCTTCACCTGGGTAAACCGGCGGTTGCTTTATGTATTGATTCGAACAAAAGGAGTAGCACGTGAGCAAAAAAACTAAAAGAAATTTATTTAACGCTCTATTTTTGGTAGCTTTGCTTGGTTTAACCATCTGGGCTGTTTTTAAAGACCAGGACTTTGGCGTTATTTTACACACACTCTCCCAGATTGCACCCGGATTTTTGTTAGCCGGCTTTATTTTGGTAATTGTGTATGTGTGCAGTGAGTCTGTTATTATTAAATACCTATTAAGTACCGTGCAGATTAAAGTTCCGTTATTTAACTGCATCCGTTATTCTTTTGTAGGTTTTTTCTACAGTTGTATCACCCCGTCAGCAACGGGCGGACAGCCGATGCAGATTTACTATATGAAAAAACAAAACATTGATATTCCAACGGCTACTATCATATTAATGTTAGTAACGATTGAATATAAATTTGTACTTGTTTTCGTCGGATTAGCAGTTGCCATATTCGGACAGGATCTTATCACAACGCTGAGTGTTGACGTTCAGTTTTTCCTTTATTTAGGAATTGCGCTCAACGTATTCTGCGTATTATTTATGAGTTTACTGGTATTCCTGCCTGGCACGGCAAAATATTTAATCACCAAGGGATTTGCTCTCTTAAAGAAAATTCACCTGATGAAAGAGAAAAATAACCGCACCGAGCGCTTAGAGCAGTCGATGGAAACTTATAAGGAAGCCTCTCGCTTCTTAAAGGAAAATAAACTTGCGATTTTTAACACAACGATTATTTCTTTTATCCAGCGCTTCTTCCTTTTTGCGATTACTTATGTTGTATACCGAAGCTTTGGGCTGAATACGGAGACTTTCTTCACTATTACAATTTTACAGGCAGTCATATCCATTTCTGTTGATATGTTACCACTGCCGGGTGGAATGGGAATCAGCGAGGGACTTTACCTGCGTATCTTTACCCCGATTTTCCACGGAACGGCTATGACAACCGCTTCGCTGCTTGTCAGCCGCGGATTCAGTTATTACATCCTTGTAATTGTTAGTGGTATTGTTTCCTTTATCACACATTTGACTGTCACAGATAAAAGCAAAAAAACAGAGTAAAAGAAAAGAGGATATTTATGATTGGATTTTATAATTATTCAGTAATTGTTACCTACATAGGTGTAGCGCTTTCCGTAAGCGGTATGGCACTTGCCAGCACCGGTCAGTTTAAGTTTGCCATTTTATGTCTGGCACTTGCCGGCGCCTGTGATACTTTCGATGGAAAAATCGCACGTGCTATGAAAAACCGGACAAAAGAAATGGAAATTTTCGGCATTCAAATTGACTCGCTCTGCGACATGGTGTGCTTTGGAGTAACTCCGGTTATCATTTCCTATCAGATGGGTCTGAATTCTGTCTGGGGTATTGCAATTGAAATTTTGTTTGTTCTATGTGGTGTAATCCGCCTTGCTTATTTTAATGTATTGGAAGAATTAAAACATACCAATCCCGAAACCGACCAGGCAAAAGGCTATCGTGGTCTGCCAATTACAACAATTACAATTATTTATCCAATTGTATATTTGTTTCACCCATTGGTCAGCCATGAAACATTTCTTTTATTCCTTGCCATCATGCACATCGTAGTTGCTTTCCTGTACGTTCTTAATTTTAAACTCAAAAAACCGGGCAACAGTGTAATTGCAGCCATGATGGTACTTGTGACCGCTGTGATGGTTTGCATTTTATTTGTCGAATAATAAGGAGGACTTATGGATTACATTGATTTACAAGGGAAAAAAGTAAGTAATATAACAAACCAGGATAAATTATTATCCTTTTTATATACCAACATTTTCGGGCGTATGCTCTTAAAACCATTGATTCAGCCACAGGTTTCCAAACTTGCCGGACGCTATCTTTCATCTGCTCACTCAAAATGGCTGATTTCTAAATTTATTGAGCGCAATGAAATTAACATGGATATTTATGAAGAGTGTGACTACTCTTCTTTTAATGATTTTTTCACCAGAAAAATCAAGCCGGACAGCCGGCCTGTTCCGGAGGACCTTGATGTCCTTATCAGTCCATGTGACTGTCTGGCAACGGTTTATCCAATTCAGGAGAACACAACATTTTCCATTAAAAATACAGAATACACCTTGCGTTCTCTGCTTCGCAGTCCACGCTTAGCAAAACGTTTCCGTGGTGGGTATGCCTACATACTCCGCTTAACCGTGGAAGATTATCACCGCTATCTTTACTCTGTGTCCGGGAAACAGTCGAAAAATTATCACATCGACGGAACTTTCCACACGGTAAATCCGATTGCCAACGATTACCTTCCAATTTACAAAGAAAACACGCGCGAATACACAGTAATTCGCTCAAAAGAATTTGGCGATGTACTCCAGATGGAAGTCGGCGCTCTCTTAGTTGGCAAAATTTCAAACCACAAACAAAGCACAGTCGTAACCCGTGGAGAAGAAAAAGGATTCTTTGAATACGGCGGTTCTACAATCGTCGTACTCACTCAAAAAGGCCGTGTTACACCTCGTTCTGACTTACTGACAAACAGTAAAAACGGTTATGAGACAAAAGTCCTTCAGGCACATCCGCTTGGTATTCTTCCTCATTAATGAAGGAAGATTAAATACGCCAAAATCACACTAAAGCCACAAGCTAAAATCAACATATCATGAAATTCATTCAACATAACAATCATCCTCTCACATATTTTATGAGAGGATGATATCACAGACAGGTGTACAATAAAACGTGCACCTTTTTTATTGGTTTTTTTCTGTTTAATCTTCAATATTTCTGACGGCTTCTCTGACTTTTAAAACCATCGACGGACTCACGGACAACTCATCAATTCCCATTGAAACAAATGTTTCTGTCAGGGAAGTGTCTGCTCCAAGTTCTCCGCAAATACCAACCCAGCATCCCTCTTTATGTCCATTTTCAACGACCATACGGATCATGCGGAGAACTGCTTCATGGTGAGAATTATAAAAGTCGTCCAATTTCGGATTCTGCCTGTCAATTGCTAACGTATACTGAGTCAGATCATTGGTTCCAATGCTGAAAAAATCAACTTCCTTAGCAAGTAAATCGCTAATCATTACCGCTGCCGGCGTCTCAATCATGATTCCCAGTTCTACTGTTCCATACGGAATTTCCTGCTCATCAAGTTCGCTCTTGACTTCATTTACAATTCGTTTAATCACTCGCACTTCATCGACTGAAATAATCATCGGAAACATAATCGATAATGTACCATAGTAGCTCGCACGGTAAATGGCACGAAGTTGTGTGCGGAAAATATCCGGCTGCTTTAAGCAGATACGGATCGCGCGATATCCAAGTGCCGGATTGTCTTCTTTGTCCAAACCGAAATAATCCACCTGTTTGTCCGCCCCAATATCCAATGTTCTTACGATTACTTTTTTACCGGCCATCGTTTCTACAACTGTCTTATAGGCCCGAAACTGCTCTTCTTCCGTTGGAAATGTCTCGCTTTGCAGATACAAAAACTCACTGCGGAACAAACCAATTCCATTGGCATCGTTTGCCAGAACCTCGGCAACATCCGATACACCACCAATGTTGGCATACAGATTGATTTTCTTTCCACCCTTTGTAATAGTCTCTTTGCCCTTCAGTTCCAGAAGAAGTTTCTGTTTCTTTTCTTCTTCTTCCTTCTGTTTCTGATAGCGTTCAAGTGTTTCTTCATCCGGTTCAATATAAACCTTTCCGTCAAATCCATCAACAATTGCCATTTTACCGGAAATATCTCCCGGAAAACCCACGCCGATTAATGCCGGAATATTCATTGTGCGGGCTAGAATTGCTGTGTGGGAATTGGTCGAACCGTGTTTTGTAACAAACGAAAGGACAAGACTTTTATCAAGCTGTACCGTCTCACTTGGTGCCAAATCCTCTGCCACAAGAATCACCGGCTCATTTCCGGTTATTCCACCGCTCTGCTTTCCCATTAAAACGCGAATCAAACGATTGGAAATATCTTTTACATCCGCTGCACGCTCTTTCATGTAAGCGTCATCCATACCAGAAAACATCGCAGCAAAATTGTCTCCTGTCGTTGCCACTGCGAACTCTGCATTTACCTTTTGTGTCTCAATCATATTGCGGACGGATTCGATATAATCCAAATCATCCAACATCATCTGATGTACATCAAAAATCATGGCATTGGCTTCCCCTACTTCTAGAAGTGCCTTTTCATACAGTGCCTTTAATTCCTCTTTTGCTTTTTCTTTTGCATTCTCAAAGCGTTTGATTTCCTCATTCGTATCTTCAATTGTCTTACGTTTTACCGGGTCATCGCCCTTTTCAAAAAGGGCGATTTTTCCGATTGCGATTCCACCAAAAACACTTTTTCCATCCAATACAAGCATAGTACCTCCAATCTAAGGTATCTAACAATTACCTTAACACATTACAGATTTTCCTGTAAAAATGCGCTCAATTTTTCAATTGCTGCGTCTTCATCATCACCATCTGCTCTCAGTACAATTTCCTGATCTTTCTTTACGCCAAGTCCCATAACACCAAGGATTCTTTTAGCATCCACTTCTTTGCCATCTTTACTAATTGTTACTTTGCTTGAAAAGGCTGCTGCCTCTTTTACAAACATTCCTGCCGGTCTTGCGTGAATCCCCTGCTCATCTTTAATTACATACTTAAACTCTTTCATTTTCATTTCCTCCTTTTACTTATGCTTTCGCATCTTTTTTGATAAATCCTAACATCACTGCCGTCACAGCGGAACCAACCAGCCATGCGACAATATATAATAACGGCTGTCCAACGGTAGCGAATACGAACACGCCACCATGCGGAGCCATTAAGGTACATCCAAAGAGGGCGGATAACAATCCTGCCACACCGGCACCAGCCATCGTACACGGAATAACATGCAGTGGATCAGATGCCGCAAATGGAATTGCGCCTTCGGTAATAAACGAGCATCCCATTACAATATTCGAAACTGTGGAACCCTGCTCTGCTTTTGTAAATTTCCGAGGAAACAATTTGCAGGCTGCTGCAATACCAACCGGTGGCACCATACCACCTACCATGATGGAAGCCATTGCCATATAACATGCCTGAACTGCCGGGTCCGAAGCCTGCACTCCCTGTGCCATCATCTGCGATGCGGTTGCTAACATACCAGAGCCAAATACATAAGCTGCCTTGTTTATCGGGCCTCCCATATCAATCGCCATCATAGCACCAAGAATCAAACCAAGAACTGTAATCATACCTGCATCGGAAATGCTTGTCAGCATATTGCTAAGTCCTGTATTAATCAAACCAATCAGTGGATTAAATACCATCGTCATCAATATACCAATCAGGAAAATACCAACGAGCGGATAAATCAGTGTCGGTTTAATTCCTTCCAAAGAATCCGGCAATTTACTGCACAATTTCTTTAATCCTAATACGATAAATCCTGCCACAAAGCCGGCTGCAATACCACCAAGGAATCCGGATACGGTATTTCCACCATTTTCTCCAACAAAGGCAAAATTTGAAATGAATTTTGAAAATCCACCAAGACTTTCATTGGCAAATACATATTTCGCCAGTACTGCATTTCCATTTGCTGCTAACAAACCACCGGTAAAACCAACAGCAAGTCCCGGTCTGTCTGCAATTGAATAGGCAATATATCCGGCCAATACCGGAACCATGAGTCCCATGGAAAAATCGCCAATATACTTAAACAGTGCGGATAATGGTGTACATGTACCAAAATTTCCACCACCGGTACCACCATAGCCACAAAGTGTATCAATCAAAAATGCAATAGCTATCATAATACCGCCACCAATTACAAATGGAAGCATGTGTGAAACACCACTCATCAGATGCTTATAGGTCGCATGTCCAATCCCCTCTTTTTCCGCTATTTCTTCTTTCGGAGCAGTTTCTCCGCCACCCTCATATAACGGTGCTTTTCCGTCTACGATTTCACGAAGCAATTCTTCCGGTTTGTTAATTCCATCAGCAACCTTAGTAACAACGGTTGGTTTTCCCTGAAAACGATCCATCGGCACCTGCGTATCTGCCGCTACGATAATACCATCGGCACGTTCAATTTCATCTGCTGTCAATACATTTTTTGCACCGCCGGCTCCTCTTGTCTCTACCTTAATCGAGTAACCTAATTCTTTCGCCTTTTTCTCAAGTGCCTCTGCCGCCATATAGGTGTGTGCGATTCCTGTCGGGCAGCCGGTCACTGCCACGATATAATGTTCGGAATCCGCTCGTTCTACAGAAGTATCACCCTCATTTTCCGAACTTTTTTCTGCATCTTCAATAATCTGTTTGAACTCAGAAACGCTCGCTGCCTGACGGAGTTTATTGGTAAAATCTTCATCCATCAAAAGAACCGACAAACGGCTCAACACATCCAAATGCACATTATCCTCTGTGTTTGGTGCCGCAATCAGGAAAAACAAATGTGCCGGCTGTCCATCTAACGATTCAAATTCAACCCCGTCTTTTACAACCATAGCCGCAAGTCCCGGTTTGATAACCGCATCCGATTTGCAATGCGGAATAGCAATTCCCTCACCAATACCAGTGCTTCCTTCCTGTTCTCTTGCATACACACCTTGACGATACGTTTCCTTGTCTCTCAACTTTCCGCTCGCATCCATCAGTTCCACCATCTGGTCAAGTGCTGCCTTTTTGTCTGCCACTCTGCCATCCAGCAAAATACTTCTGTCATCCAGTAAATCAATAATTTTCATAGTAATTCTCCTTTCTTAAAAATCAAATATATGTGAACGTCGTACCTGCTCCACTTCTTCTCTCGTTGCCAACTGGTCTGAAAATGCGCTTGCACTTCCTGTGCAAAGTCCCATTTTAAAGGCTTCCGCATAATCGCCTTTGGCTAAATACCCGGCAAGGAACCCGGCTACCATCGAATCTCCTGCTCCTACCGAATTTTTCACAACACCATGCGGTGCCTCACTGGTAAATACGCTGCCATCACTGCCAACAAATACAGCGCCTTCCCCTGCCATGGAAACAATGACATTCTGTGCTCCCTTTTTCTGCAATTCCTTTGCATATACAACCGCTTTTTCTTTACTGTCAATCATGATATCAAAAATTTCCGAAAGCTCGTGATTATTTGGCTTTATCACGAATGGATGATACGCAAGCACATTCATCAAAAGATCCTTTGTCGCATCCACAGCAATTTTAATCCGCTTGCTCTGAAGCCTTGACATGATATCTCTGTAAATCGACTGCGGCATTCCGGAAGGTATGCTTCCCGCAAGAACAAGCACATCGTCGTCTTTCAATGTATCCAACTGCTCATACAACAATTCCAAATCTTCCTTCCGAATCACTGGTCCCATTCCATTGATTTCGCTTTCCACATCGGAACGAATCTTAAGGTTAATTCTCGAAGTTCCATTTTCAATATGAATAAATTCGGTTGAGATTCCCTTTTCTTTCAGAAGCCGCTCAATCTCCTGTCCGGTAAATCCGGAAAGGAAACCAAATGCCGTCGTTTCATATCCCAGGTTTTTGAGCACCATAGATACATTAATTCCTTTTCCTCCGGCATAAATATCTTCCTGCACCGTGCGGTTTACTTTGCCGAGTTCAAAATTCTCCACATGAATGGTGTAGTCTAAGGAAGGATTAAATGTTACCGTGTAAATCATTCTTTGTCACCTCACTTTACTTCAATGATATTGTCACATTGTCTATAACTCTCATCCAAAATCTGTGTCGTTATGATACAAGTTTTTGCAAACTCTCCAAATTTTACACAGGAAATCTGCGAAAACTTACTCGAATCACAAAGCACATAACGTTTGGCACAATGTTTCATAGCAACTTCTTTTACTTTTGCCTCTTTGACATCCGGTGTACTAAAACCTAATTTCTGATGTACACCATTTGTTCCCCAAAAGCCTTTTGTAAAATTATATTTTTGTAGACTTTCAATTGCTTCATCGCCAACAATTGCCTCTGTCGTTGCCTTAAACTCTCCGCCAAGAATATACGTTGTATATCCAGCCATCGAAAGTTTCCTAGCATGTGAAACTGCATTTGTCACAAATGTGATATCCTTTTCTGTCAGATAATCAATCATAAGTTCTGTTGTCGTTCCGGCATCTAGATACACAAAATCGTTTGGCTCAATAAGCGATGCCGCATACTTTGCAATTTCCACTTTTTCCTCTAAATTTCGGTCTTTTTTCTGGAGTACAGTATCTTCTTTGGTACTATAAACATCACCGATTATCATCGCACCGCCACGAACTTTTTGGAGCCTTCCCTGCTTATCAAGCAGAGTCAAATCCCGTCTGGCTGTGGATTCTGATATTCCCATCCGTTCCATCAATTCCGGAATCGAAGCACTCCCTTTTTCCTTCACAATACGCTCAATTCCCTGAAGTCTTTCTTCTGTCAGCATCTCATCACTCCATTTCATTTTTTGACTACTTTTGCCCGAAATGGACTTTTTTGTTTTCTTTATCTGTATTATAGCGTCATTTTCCGTCATCGTCAATCACTTTCTTTCATTTTCTTTCATTTTTTGAAAGAAAATAATTTTCACACAAAAATACCGGATAAAATAAACAGCTAAGAATTAGTCCTTTGATTATTTTATCCGGTATCTACTTATGTTATTGGTATTATCCCACCATCTCCTCCACAACCTTCCGCAGTTTTTCCAAACTTCCATCAAACAGCCGCTCTGCCAATGCATTTATTTCATAAACCTGTGTCTGCTCCTTTGTCACAAGGGGCTGGCAGACAAACTTTGGTTCAATCCGCCTTATGGCCCCCTTTTCCACACACTTTTTAATAATTGTATAAGTCGTATTGCGGTTCCAGCCAACGCGCGCTGACAAAATCGGAACAATTTCACCCGCGCGGAGTTCACCCTCCTCCCACAGAAGTTCCATCACCTTAAGCTCGGATTCACATAACTTAATGCCCTCTTTTTTATTCATCAGTCTCTTCCTTTCTCATTGTGAAATCCGAAAATGCTGCCTGGCCTCCATGCTCTTTCGTCGCATAACAGAACAGTCCCGGACGCACACCACAAAAATGATCTAGCTTAAAATACAGAGAAAATGGCTCTGCAAGAATCTGCCAATTACCATCCTGCTTCCACTCAAACACTGCCGTATCTTTCATTCTTGTAAAATCAATTTTCACACGAAGTGTAACTTTGGCAGAAGAAAGCGGAATTTTCTCCTGTACTGCCGGCAGACTGTCATCTTCTTTCGAGTTCATCTGTCCATCTGCCACACCGTCTTTTGCCAGTTTCACAAGAAAATATTTTCCATTTTCCTTCGTAATTCCGGCTAATGCATAGTCACTTTGCAGCATACAAAGTCCCGCTATATCTCCATCGGATAACGCCGAACCATCTACGGTTACTGTTACAACACCTCCCGGATACGGCATCCTCTGAGTCAGCGTATTTGGTGCCTGTGTTACATTATTGCATATTTTTCCGGTCTGCAAAATCAACTGGTGATTCAAAAGTTTCCACCTGCTGTCATCCGGCACATGATTCCACTGCCAGTAATTATGAAGAGAAGAAAAATCTTCATCTCCATATAATGGTGCATATTTGTGAGCCGGTTTTGTATCCTCTAAAAGCAGTTTATCTTCTACTTTTCCATCTACGCCAAATACCGGAAAATCATTTTCAAAATGAACCGGAACAAGAACCGGCAGTCTTCCCACGGCACCGCTGTCACGAAACAGCATAGCATACCATTTTCCACTTGTTGTGCTCACAATTCCTCCCTGGGCAACTCCCTGATTGCAGTAACCGCCGTCGGTATCAAGCACTTCTCCACCGGTATAAGGACCTGCGAGCGAATCACTTACATAACAAGCCTGCGAACGTCTCGTATTGTCCCCCTTGCGGTAATGGATAAAAAACAAATAATATTTCCCATTGATTTTGTACCAATGGGTTCCCTCATAACCAAGATACACTTCATCCGGGTCCTCAACCAAAAGTTTATGTAAACCGCCCTCCTTCGGCGCCGTCATTTCTTCATTCAATTCTGTCACATAAATCTGGCGGTTTCCGTAGGCAAGGAAGGCACGTCCCTCATCAAACAAAAGCGAGCAGTCATGGTAAAAGCCCTCGATTTCATTCTTCTGCCATGGACCTTTTAAGTCCGGCGCGCGGAACAAATACGTTTTTCCCGTGTCATTGGCAACAAAGATCAGATAAAACATACCTTTTTCATAGCGGAGTGTGGCAGCCCACATTCCTTGTCCATAAGCATTTTTTCCATTCTTTAAGCACTCTTGATCCGTAAGTTCAAGTGTCTCATACACATAAGAATAAATTTCCCAGTCCGCCAGATTATAGGAGCGCAGAATCACACATCCCGGCATAAAATGCATCGTGGTACTTACCATATAATACGTGTCGTCTACCCGAATTACATCCGGGTCCGGATAATCCAACGGGAGTACCGGATTTACCTTTTTCCATTTTTCTTCCATTTCTGTTCCTCCAATTCATGTAATTTGCGAATTTCTTCCGTCTCAACCGACTCTTTCGCATATCTTGCCTTTTCATATAATTGAGTCAAATATTCATCCGCCTTTTCCCCAGATAAATAAGTCTCCTTTAGTTCCTGCGGCGTCTGTGAGCATGGAACCGAATTCTTTTGTGCACCGGCTTGAATCTGTTTGTAAAACGCCTTTCGGACAAATCCATCGTTACCTGCCGGGAACTGCTTTTCCCGTTTTGCCACCGGTACAAGCCGTATATGTTCCTCATCCTCTTTTGTAATGGTCACCTGTTCCACAAATTCATAGGAAGGCTTTTTGCGGTGAAATACCAGATAACAAATCAATTTAAAAATGCCATAAGCAGCCAGAATAACTACCGCCACAATCAGTACAATCAATACAGTATACCGCAGTAGTGTAAGCCAGAAATTACCCTTTTGCTCTTCCTGCTGCTGCCGTACCACAGTCTCTCTGGACTGGCTTTCCGGTCCCGCTGCCGGCTCTTCCTTCTCTTTTGTTTCCGCCACGGTAGTCTTTTGCTTTGAATCCTTTTCAAAATTCCACTCCGGTTTATATCCTGCCGCCACAAATAAAAGCAAAACCGTAAGAATTCCCGCAGCATAGAAAGGAATCCAATCCTTCCTGCGGTTCACATTTATGCGGTGTTTCGTTTCCTTAGAAACACTTGGATTGCAGCCTACTACAAGATACTGCCCACGCCAGTATTCACCGGCAAATCCAACAACAATCGCCGCCAGATAGAAAATGCTGCACAGCCAGAAACTATCATCGGCCGCCTCTAAAATAGTTCCCGGCATCATAAAGAGTCCGGCTAACACAAGTGCCCCCACATGACAGGACGCAACTTTTCTTTCCTCCCGCTTTTCTTTCTGATAAAAATGCCGGTAAAATAATATTGGCACAAAAACAAAAAAGACAAAACGCCCATAAGAATACACATCGCCGGCATCAAACCAGTGAACCAAAGAGGTAACCACTCCAAGAATTAACAGCTCGTAATAAAGAAATGCCAAAAAACGGCACCGCTTACGGATTTTCACTACATCCCCCTCCATTTCACAAGACATTTTGCAATTGACGGAGGTATCTCCCGAAATTCATTATCCTCCCCATACTCGGAAAACGTTGGAGCAATCCACGTCAAAGATTCGTTCCGGTGCAGCATATCAGAAACTGCCTTTTGCATTGGCTTTTTTCCTGCCGCAGAAATGAGAATCACATGCTGCTCCCTGCGGATTTTTTCACACTCTCTTATCACAAAATCTTCCCCTTTGCTAAGCGGGTGCTCATAAGAAATCAATGCCAGAGCACGGCGTGCCGCCGCAATCTGGATTCTTCCGGTTCCTTCCATGGAATATTTCTCATCACCGGAAATAACTAACTTTGTTTCTACACCTTCTTTGCTTAAATAATAAACAAAGGAATACGCAAGACGAATACTCTCTTCCATCAAATCAACAGAGACAAAAACACCGGGCGATTCCAGATTGAGCAGGATTACGACAGGAGTAGAAGCCGTATATTCCGCTATTTTCACCTGCCAATTTCCCATTCTTGCCGATGCCTTCCAGTGGATTTTACGCATCGAATCTTCCGGCATATACTCTCGGACACCACCACTTAAAAACGGGTCTTCAAACAATGGCACATTCGTTTTACACGAACCTGTCATGTGCCGGAACACCGGCATCAATTTTCGAATATCCATACGGGACGGGTATACCAAAAGCGAAACTTCCACCGGAATTTTGTGGACAAACGTATGACGGCAGAACAAATCATAACTGACTAGTTCTGCCTCTTGAATCTGATAAAATCCACGTTTTTTGCAGGTAAATTTTAATTTTCGGCGCACTTTCTCAAAGCCATCCACACTCATGACATCATTCCGGTAAAAATGGTCTGAAACCGTTCCGCTCTCCGCCCCCTCAAACTGCAAAAAGCGGGAGGATAAAAACTTCACACACATAATCGGCAGACCCATTTTTTTCTTATTCACTGCTGTTTCATATAAAAACAACGTATCGCCCTCTCCTGCCTGTTCCTCCGAAAAGGCAAGTGTCACTTCAAAGTTTTCCATCCAATGTCTGCTGTAATGAAACGTATGAATGAAATAAACGATAAACAGCACAAGGGCAAGAAATAACATGATTATCACTTGGCAAAATCCTCCGTCGGTGCTGTTACAAAATGCGTGATTTCCTCAATGTAATCGGACGCTTTTTTATTTGTGCTGTACACGTCTTCCAAAATCAGCCGGTGTGAAAGCACAAATGGTGCCAGATACTTCACCGTCTCCGGTGTCACAAAGTGCTCACCCTTTAATGCCGAATAACATTTTGCTGCACGCAAAAATACAAGTGCTCCACGCGGACTTACGCCGAGTGCAATGTTATTATGCTTGCGGGTAGCTTCCACAAGATCTAAAATATAATCCTCAATCACGGGTGCCGCATAAACCTCTTCGCACTGCTTTTGCATCGCCGCCAATTCTTCTTTTGTGCAGACAGACTCAAGTGTCAAAAGCGGATTATCTGCTGCAAAACGATGCAGAATTTCACGCTCTCCTTCGCGGTTTGGATATCCCATCGGAATCTGCATGATAAAACGGTCAAGCTGTGCTTCCGGAAGTGGAAATGTACCGGAAGATTCTACCGGGTTCTGCGTCGCAATTACAAAAAACGGGTCCGGTAATTCCATGGTGACACCGTCAATCGTTGCCTGATGTTCCTCCATACTCTCTAACAGACTTGATTGCGTACGCGGCGTCGCGCGGTTAATCTCATCTGCCAGCAGAATATTCGTGAAAATACCACCCGGACGAAATTCAAATTCTGAATTTTTCTGATTAAAAAAGTGGATTCCCGTCACATCCCCCGGAAGTAAATCCGGTGTAAACTGGATTCTCTGAAAATCCAGTGAAAGTGATGCTGCTAACGCTTTTGCAAGCATCGTCTTTCCGGTTCCCGGCACATCCTCAAGCAGAATATGACCACCTGCTAAAAGTGCCGCAAGAACCAAATCAATCGTCTCAGACTTTCCAACGATTACCTTCTCCATGTTCGACTTAATCTGATGAAAATCCATCACCCCTGCTGCCCCCTTTTGTTATTTCTTTTTATAACTCTTTCATTAAGTTTACCATCTCAATGGCAGAACATGCAACATCATATCCTTTATTTCCTGCTTTTGTACCGGCACGCTCAATTGCCTGCTCAATATTATCGGTTGTCAATACACCAAACAGAGTCGGTACTCCGGTATTTAAACCAACGGTTGCAACTCCTTTGCTTACCTCTGCGCAGACATAATCATAATGAGAAGTTGAACCTTTGATTACGGCACCAAGGCAGATTACTGCATCATATTTTCCACTTGCTGCCATCTTCTGTGCAACAATCGGAATTTCAAAAGCGCCGGGCACATAAGCAAGTTCCACATCCTTTGTATCCACGCCATGACGTACTAAGGCATCCTCTGCACCGCCAATCAGTTTGTTTACAATAAACTCGTTAAATCTTGCTGCCACAATACCAACTTTGAGTCCTTTTCCAATTACGTTTCCTTCTAATGTTTTCATTTTCATTTCCTCACTTTCTTTTATTTATCTTTTTTCGCACGTGTTACATCATAGTGCGTCATATGCTGCATTTTTTCCTGCTTTGTCACAAGGTACTTATAATCCTCCGGCTTTGGTGCAATTTCAATCGGAACACGCTCCACAATTTCAATTCCATAGCCGGCAAGTCCTGCAATTTTAGTCGGGTTATTCGTCAAAAGACGAAGTTTTTTCACGCCCAAATCATATAAAATCTGGGCACCGATTCCATACTCTCTTAAGTCCGGAGCAAATCCCAATTTTACATTTGCCTCTACCGTATCATATCCCTGTTCCTGCAGTTCATAAGCTTTCAATTTGTTCAAAAGGCCGATTCCTCTGCCTTCCTGTCTCATATAAAGAAGAATCCCTCTGCCTTCCTTGGCAATCATGCGCATGGCACTTTCTAACTGCTCGCCGCAGTCACAGCGGCAAGAGCCAAATACATCACCGGTCAGACATTCTGAATGAACACGGCAAAGCACCGGTTCACCGTCCGACACATCCCCCATCGTAAGGGCTACATGATGCTCACCGTTTGTAATATTCTGATATCCGTGAATCCGGAAATTTCCATATTTCGTTGGAAGTTTTGCCTCGGCTTCTTTTTTTACAAGACTTTCTTTTTCCAAACGTTTCTTAATTAAATCCTCGATTGTAATTACATGAAGATTATGCTCTTTAGCAAATTCTAAAAGTTCGGTTGTACGCATCATCGTACCATCCTCACGCATAATCTCACAGCAAAGACCACATTCTTTCAGACCGGCTAACCGCATCAAATCCACCGTTGCCTCTGTATGTCCCGCACGCTTTAACACGCCGCCTTCTCTTGCTTCAAGAGGAAACATGTGTCCCGGTCTTCGAAAATCTTCCGGTTTCACGTCATCTTCGACACACTTCATTGCCGTCAGCGAACGCTCTACCGCAGAAATACCGGTCGTTGTGTCCACATGGTCAATCGAAACGGTAAATGCCGTCGAATGATTATCTGTATTCACCGCTACCATCTGGTCAAGTCCCAGTTTTTTCGTCATCTCTTTACTCATCGGCATACAGATTAATCCTTTTGCCAGACTTGCCATCGCATTTACATTTTCTGTCGTAGCAAATTCTGCGGCACAAATTAAATCGCCTTCATTTTCACGGTCCGGGTCATCAATCACTAAAATTAATTTCCCATCTCTTAAATCCTGTAACGCCTCATCAATCGTTGCAAATCCTGCCATTATCCTCGTTCCTTTCTGTATTAAAATCCGTTTTCTGCTAAAAATTCTAACGTAATCTTACTTTCTTTTTCAGGAATTTTTTGCGGCTGCAAAAGTTTTTCCACATACTTTCCAATAATGTCTGTTTCCAGATTTACCACATCGCCGGTTTTCCGGTCAGAAAGCACCGTATTCGCCTGAGTGTGCGGAATAATTGACACCTGAAAATCCGTATCGGAAACTGTCGCCACGGTAAGACTGATTCCATCAATTGTGATGGAGCCTTTTTCTACAATGTAGCGAAGCACTTCCGGTGCCGCCTCAATTCGGTACCACACCGCCGTTTCGTCCTTTTCTATTTTGACAATAGTTCCGGTCCCATCCACATGCCCTGCCACGATATGTCCGCCAAATCGTCCATCCGCCGGCATCGCACGCTCTAAATTCACACGGCTTCCCGGCTGCAGGAAACCGAGGGAACTCCGGTTCATCGTCTCCGCCATCACATCGGCATTGTAACCATCACTTCGCAGGCTTGTCACGGTCAAACACACGCCGTTCACAGCAATACTGTCACCAATCTGCGTGCCCTCTAACACTTTTTCACAGCGAATTGATAAGACCGCCGATTGGCTTCCCCGTTCAATTTTCTGAATAGTTCCCATCTCTTCTACAATTCCTGTAAACACCGCTTATCCCTCCTTTTTTTGCTTCACATGCCCGCTCACACAGATGTCACCGCCAAAGTTTTGTACCGTAACATCCGTAATTTCCACGGCGTCACTCATTTTTTCAATTCCTTTTCCCAAAACCGGCGATAATGCATCTTTGCCGCCAATCATCTTCGGTGCAATATAACAGTAAACTTTCTGCACCAAATCGGATGTCAAAAAGGAACCATGGATGGCGCCGCCGCCCTCTACTAAAACACTGTCAATTTCCATACTGCCTAATTCCATCATCAGCTTTTCCAAATCCACTTGTCCATCTTTTTCAGCCTTAATTAACTGAACACCCGCCTCCATGAGTGCTTTTTGCTTTTCCTCATTTTCTTCGGCATAGCAGACAATCGTTTCGATATCCTTTGCCGTTTTCACAAGCTGGCACTCAAGTGGAATCTGCAAATGCGAATCACATACAATCCGAACCGGGTCCACACCATTTTCAATGCGGCAGTTGAGCATCGGATCATCTGCAAGCACGGTTCCGATTCCCACTAAAATTCCGCGGTATTTTTTTCGCAAAAAATGTGTATGTTCTCTCGCCTTTTCTCCGGTCACCCATTTGGAATCGCCGGAAAACGAAGCAATTTTACCATCTAACGTCATCGCATACTTCATCGCCACATAAGGCATTTTTGTTGTAATATAATGAAAAAATATTTCATTTAACGAAAGGCACTCTTCTTCTAAAAGACCGGTCTCTACTTCTACGCCATGGTCTCTTAAAATCTGTACACCTTTTCCTGCCACTTTCGGATTCGGGTCCATCGAGCCAACATATACTTTTCCAATGCCACGCTCCAATATAATATCCGTACACGGAGGCGTCTTTCCCTGATGACAACACGGCTCTAACGTCACATACATTGTGGCTCCTGTTAAATCTTCGCTGCATTTTGTGAGGGCGTTGCGCTCTGCATGATATTCGCCGCACCGCTCATGATATCCTTCGGTGACAATCCTGCCATCCTTCACAACCACGCAGCCGACCATCGGATTCGGGGAAGTATATCCCATCGCTTTTTTTGCAAGTTCCAGGGCACGTTTCATGTAATCTTGATTTGTCATAACAGCCTCCTTTCCAAAATAAAGAAACCCTGGGTACCAAAAAAGATACTCAGGGTTTTCTGACATTCACAAATCGTTTATCTTCTTTCATCCAGACTATACTGTCGGCTTCGGAATTTCACCGAATCGGCAACCAAGGTCGCTCGCGGGCTTTACCGCCGGTGGGGAATTGCACCCCGCCCTGAAGATTTCTTTTACTCACGATTTTTATGATAGCACGATGTGGCGGTTCTGTCAAATGGGTTGTGTCAAGTGTTCGCTGTCACTTTTTTTGTTTTCCGTAATTCCGTAGAAAAATTTTGCGTCTCGTGGGCGCTCTCGCTTAACAAACGCGTAAGGGTATGGGCATGCAAAATACGCAAGCCTCATACCCACGTGTTTGTACCCACGAGTCACAAAGTTTTTCTACGGAATTACTGGAATCCAAAGGAACCGGCAACGAACATTTTCCACAGCCAAATTATTCCTATTTTCTTTTACCTATCTTTGATAACTAAGAGAAAAAATGCTTACATAAATTTAAAAAGTATGTTATACTGCTACAGGCAATTGAATATGGTTAGAATTGGAAACGCACAATCCTCCGGGATGATAACGAACAACACATAAAATTTTAGTTATCAAACAGGAGGATTTTTTTATGCCAAAAAACAAATTTCAAGATGTTATATTTACAATTATCATGGCCACAATTATGGTGTATGGAATGGTGGTCTACAACGTAGCCTTAAATACCGGAGGCGTATCAGGAGAGACTTTTCTTGCTGCTCTTCACGAATTGCCGATTATGGTACCAATCGCATTTGTTTTAGAATTTTTCGTCGTTGGGAAAATTGCAAAGATATTGGCGTTTACTGTTATGCGCCCGAATGACAGACCACAGTTTATTACCTACGCAATTTCAATTTGTATCTGCTGCATTATGTGCCCGATTATGAGTCTTGCTGCAACCATTTTATTCAAGGACACAAAAACATTTGGAACATGGATTCAGACATGGGGAATGAATTTTCCAATGGCAATCTGCTATCAGATGTTCTACTGTGGTCCGCTTGTAAGACTAATTTTTAGAACTATTTTTTGTAGGTCAAAGAGGAAATAAGTTTGAGGAGGTTAGCATGTGTTTTCCATTAAATGCTTTACTTCCTCTTCCAAGTCCTTGAATGTATGCAGAATAATCTCTCCGCCATTAAAACAAAGAAAATCAGATGCACTTGTAGTTTACCTGTAATTTAACATATTGCATCTATTTTCTTCCTTTCCTCATCAAAGAGCAAACATCTCTTTACAAATCCGTTTGCCGGTTTCTGTCTTAAAAATATTTTGGTATGCATTTAACGCCGCTTCTTTTGACAAATTGTCTTCAAAAAGATTTACAAGAAAATCGGCTTCCACAAGAATCTGGTAATCCAAACCGTCAATATTATGATAGGTGTGATGATGTGCAATCAAATACTGCACTCTTTCTGAAACTTGTTTATCAAATTCCAATTCACCAAGCAGTCTGGCAGCTATCGCCGGCCCCTCTTTTTCCTGCAATTTACCGCTGCAGTCGCCGTACTTTTCTTCGCACAAATGAATTCCGATATCGTGTGTAAGTGCTGCTGCCTCCAAAACAAATAATGTTTCTTTGTCTACTTTTTCACATTCCGCAATTAGCTTGGCATAACTGTGCACCTTGCAGAAATGCTGGATTCTTTTTGCATCGCCTTTGTATAATCCAAGCATGGCTAAATGTAATTGATTAAGCATTTTGATTCTCCTTGTGTAATATTACAAATATTATAACATATTTTTCCCTTATGTGCCAAAAACAGCGCATCCATTAATACTCAATGGTAATTATTCGACATTCTTCACAACAGTTTGCTGCCACATTTGTCCTATGATTCGGTTTTAATTTCGTCACCTCCACAAAACCATCTGCTTTTTTCGCATTTTGAAATACCCCCGGTACCTCATTAGCAAAACTAAATGCTCCATCCTTGCTGCAAAACAAATATCCTTTTCTCATTTCTTTTCCACATTTTGAACACTTCATAATTCATCTCTCCTATTCATCGTAAATTTCTTCCAAAATACCGTAATACTTTTCTCTTATAATCCATATAATCTTTTCCAAAAGTTTGAAGAAGGAAAAACTCCTCCACTTTGACGATCTGTAGATGAAACATTACCATGGCAGCTACTGACAAAACCAATAACCCCCATTGAAAAAACATCAAAAGAATTCCTATGTAAACCAAATCAAATCCCAGAAAAGCAGGATTACGGCTGATTTGATAAATGCCATTGGTAATAAGCTTTGTCTTGCCCGTTTTGGAGACACCAGCACGCCAACTATTCTTCATCGTCACAACGGAAGTTACAAATACAATATCCCCCACTGCCGCAATAAGAGCACCCTTGATTCGCGCACCAAATGGCAGCATGGTCTGATTAAATACAATACATATAACTTCTACCAGAGGAACTAATATTGTCGTAATTTTCATAAGTGTTTCAATCACTTTGGCAGTCCCTGTTTTGCCTTTTCCTATTTGATCCGTCTGGATTCCCTGCCGCTTTTGCAGAAACATTTTTCCAAAATAACACCCATAAAACACAAGCAAAAGAATTATTGCTGTCACTTGAAATAGCATTTTTTCACTCCTTCCAACCTTTGTTTGCTAACATTATATAACTGTTTTATTATCTTTGATAGGTTTTGTTTTGATTAAAATATGTTTATTTTATAGACATGGGAAAATTACGATAATAACTTTTGTATCTCTTGAACTTTTGCATTCGTTAAGTTTCGATTTGCGCCATTATGTATCACATGGTTAATGTCCTGTGCTGATTCCAGCACCTGTTTACAGTCCACCGGCGAATTACCCTGCACAAAAAATATATATCCCTCAACCCAAACATCAACACCATAATATTTTAAAAACTGTGCCAACAAATATACCTGCCGGTTCACTTGCTTTATTGGATTTTTTACGATTTTTGTATAGGAATTTCCACTACTGCTAATCTTTGTTTTCACCCATTCATAATCATTATCCGTCCCCATTAAACTGCCACTGTAATTCTTTACTTCAATAATAAATATCCCTCTATTATTCACAATGATATGGTCCAATTCTGTCCTTTTTCCTTCAATTTCAATCGACACATTTGAAAAAAGCAGATCCTTTTCCTTTAGCACTTGGCAAATTAAGTCACAGACATAATTCTCTCCTTGACGTCCTGCTCTCTTTTGACCAGACTCATACCCCTGACTTTTACATAGAAAAATTACCAGCAGGAGCATGCAAAAAACGAAAACAGGTCCAAGTCCTGCAATTAAAGCCGTTTCCATTTTCGCTCACCTCCTGCGTCATATACTTTAACTTATCTCTCTCGTTGACCTAAAATTTATTTTTTTCTATTCCAGTCAACCCATTCACTAAAATCGGATGACCTATTTATATGTTCTCAATATTACGGTCAACTGCAACTACCATACCGCCCACCACCAGTTCCATAACCCTAAAACACATCGGACTTCAATGTCTCTGCCACGTTATCTTTCTGAATCTTTCTCATCGCGTAGAGCATCGTACAAAATACAACAAAGAACACACTAAACACGGCAATCACAACACTGTACCACGGAATGTAAAAATCGAGAATCATCTGATTTCTAAGTGAAAGATAAATCAGGTACGTTACTCCCACGGAAGCAATCAGTCCAAAAAATAATCCTTTGCAGCCATACAAAATACATTCCAAATTCATCATTTTATAAAATCCGTGCCTGGTCATTCCAACGGAACGAAGCACAGCAAATTCGCGACGCCGCAGCAAAATATTCGTCGAAATAGTGTTAAACACATTCGCAATCGAAATCAGCGAAATCAAAATAATAAATCCATAAGAAAAGATTTTGATGACTAACATCATCGCTCTGACATCCTGTATTTCTCTTGCGTAATTATACAAATTTCCCGTGGAGCGGTCATTATTTTCAAGCACCTGACACATTTTCTCAGACGTCTCTGTCGGGTTATCTGAATTGTAAAGCATTACCATTAGTTTTTCAATCCCTGCCGGACAAATTTTTGCCATTGCACGTTCCGGCAGGAAAAGAACAAGACCAGATCCAACTTCATTCTCCATACCAAACGGTGCTTTGTCCAAAGTTTTTCCAATGGTAATTTTTCTTGTGTTGTAAAATTCTTTATAAGGCACAAAACGTTCAGAATTAGGCTCTGCCTCTTCGTTCAAATACTTCTCCATCCGGCACTCAAGTTCGCCATTTTTTCCTACTCTGCGCACATACACATCTTCATAATGCTTTGGCAGTTTTTTCGGGAAACACACTTCCACTTCATTTGGTATTTTATTAAACAATGGATACTTGTACATTTTGCCATCTCTCGTCTGATTCGACATCGCATCATATGCAAGAGCATCAAATTTCCCATTTGCGCCATTTTGCTTTACACACTCGTCAAATGCCTGATTCTCCATAAACACAACCGTTAGATTATCCACAAGCTGCGTTTTGGATTTAACCACATTTCCCTTTTCATCAACAGGCTCATTTAACTGTCCACCTTCTCCATCAACACCATTTCTGTATTCTTCCGAAATGCTCGAATCCGGCACAACGGCTGATATTGATGATTCTGTCGACAAATTAAAATAATACGACGATTTCGTCACGCCCTTAGTCACGCGCAGTTTATCATACAAAGCCTTACTGTCATCCGTCAAATCATCACTGACTCTTATATCACAGCTTACGGTCGATATCATAGTATTGATAGCAGTAGACATATAATCACAAAAACTAGTGGCAGAAATAAATAACACAACGCTGACAAACAAGGAAAAAACAGTTGCTCTGTATTTTTTTCGGTTTCTCTTGAAATTCTTGGAAGCAAGTGTTCCCTCTAAACCAAATAATTTGCCGGTAAGTTTCCATGTTTTTACTTTGTTTGCACGAATTTTAATATCCTGTGACTGGCGTATTACTTCGATTGCTGAAGTGCGCAGTGCCTTTCTCGCCGGCAGATACGCAGAAATCAAAACCGTGAAAAAGCCAATCAATGCTGCCAGCAAAACAGCCCAGCCGGCCGCTGACATATGAAGCCTGAGTGCTTCTCCGTATTCCTCAATTCCTTGATTTAACATATTGGACATCAGATCACTGACAAAGTAAAAAGTAACCGACATGCCACCAATTCCAGCCAAAACACCGATTGGAATCCCAATAACACTTAATACAGATGCCTCGTATAATACATTTCGGCGAAGCTGCTTTCTCGTCGCACCGATGGAAGACAAAAGACCATACTGGCGCTTTCTTTCGTTGACCGAAATCGAAAAAGAGTTTCCAATCAAGGCAATTGAGCCAAACATAATAATTGCAATTAAAATGCCCATTAAACCGCTCAACACCTTCAGCACAGAACCACTTGCATTACCACTGTAAATTAAATACATACGGTTGGTATCTTTCAACGGATCTGCTACCGTCCCTTTCATTTTCCGCGGTTTTATCTGCTTTAAAAAGTCCGCGGTCTTCCTGCCATCTTTCAAACTCACATAAACACTTCCACCATAATCCGGTCCACCGTTCGCTGCCTTCGTAAACACATAATAGCCCGCTGACATTGACTGGTCATAGAGCGGATTTAAATAAATACCAACAACATGATATGCCGCTTTTCCTGATTCTACAAACGTCTCATCATCTTCGTTGAGATAAGAATCATCTTCCCACAACTGATTCCTATTTTTCAAAATGCGAAGTCCTTTTGGCAGGGAAATCACATCTCCTACCTGATAAGAAACACCTGCATTTGTCTCTAACGAAGCCGGCAGAATAATTTCATTTTCATTCTTTGGCATCCGTCCCTCTTTCATATAAAAAGGGAGAAGAGTTTCATAGTCACCGTTCAAACCACCAATGTATAAATAAGGAGAGGTTTCATTTTTACTGTGCGGAAGTTTCGCATAACCAATATTCTGAATGGATACCTGTTTTTCTACTTCCTTCTTTTTTGAAATCTCGTCTATCTGCTTCATTGAAATATTCGACACAACACCATGCCAGCAGCCATTCTGTTTCTCCGTAACTTCCAGTAAAAATTGCTGCACACTGCTGACCGTTGTTGTTACTGCCGTCAGCATAGCAGTCGATAAAATAATGCCAATAATCGTAACAATCGTTCTTGTACGGTTTAATTTTAATGACTTAATTGCAAATTTATGAAATACATTCATCCCCGAATCACCTCATCTCTTGTAATCCCACCATCTTCAATTGCGATGATTCGGTCTGCCTGCAATGCGATATTTTCATCATGTGTAATCACAATCAATGTCTGATTGTACTTCTTATTTGACGTTTTTAGTAACTGAATAATTTCCTGACTATTCTTGGAATCAAGGTTTCCCGTCGGCTCATCTGCCAGTACAACAAGCGGCGACGTCATCAATGCCCGTCCAATCGATGTCCTCTGCTGCTGACCACCGGATAATTCATTGGGAAGTTTTTTCTCCTTACCTTCCAGTCCCAGTGTCGCAACCAACTCCGTCAAAAATTCCTGATTCACTTCCCGCCCGTCCATCAAAACCGGAAGTGTCATATTTTCCACAACATTTAAAATAGGAATTAAATTGTAAAACTGATAAATAAGTCCAACCTGTCTGCGTCTGAAAATTGCTAACTGGTCTTCTTTCTGTTGATACACATCGACACCGTCGAAATAAACTTTTCCTTTCGTTGGACGGTCCACACCGCCGAGAATATGCAAAAGTGTCGATTTACCGGAACCGCTTGGTCCGATGATTGCAACAAATTCTCCTTTTTTTATAGAAAAAGAAACATCATTTAGTGCTACGACCTCATTTTCACCTTTTCCATATACCTTTGATAAATGTTCTACCTGAATCATATTCATCCTCCTCATTATTTCGAATTCTTCCTTAGTGTAGCAGGATGGAATGACTCTGCCGTGACTCTTAAGTGACAATTTTGTCACTTACACCGTTCCCTTATAAAACCGAATTTCAAATTTCGCTCCGCCATTTATCCTATTCGTTGCGGAAAGTGTCCCCTCCTGTGCCACAACAATCATGCGCGCCAACGCAAGACCAATCCCTACACTACTGCCGGAGGAATTTTTTCCTTTATAAAAACGCTCGAAAATATGCGGTAAATCTTCTTTGTCAATTCCAGCTCCATTATCCGAAACTGTAATTTCCGTATATAAATGATTTTCCGCTGCCCGAATGCAAATCTCCCCACCGGCCGGCGTATGTTCCATGCAATTCTTTACAATATTTCCAACTGCCTCGCGAAGCCAGTATTCATCACCACGAAGCGAAACCATGTCCGTGCAGTCAATAACTAGATTCTGCTCTCTTAACTCCATCGGAATCAAGAAATCCTGCACCGACTTTTTCAGTAAATCCGACACATTAACCGTCTTTTTTTTCATAGACACCGTTCCTGCGTCCAATTTCGCCATCTTTAATAACGCTTCAATCAGCCAGTCCATATGAACTAAGAGCTGCTCCAGTTCATGTAATAATCTCTGCCTGTCCGCCTCATTCTTTTCTCCCCGCAAACGCGAAACAATTAAATTTATTGCCGTGAGCGGCGTTCGAATCTGGTGGGAAATATCCGCAATAGAATTCAGCAGATACTTTTTATCTTCCATCAAAAGATTTGCCTGATGATTTAATTTATTCATCATTTTCCGGATTTCTGTCCGCAAAATAGCAAGTTCGCCTTCCTTTTCTCCCCCTACATCGACGTATTCAAATACATGCAGAAAATGCTGGACTTCATCTGCCAGTCCGGCGATTTTGCGATACCGGATAACAGAAGAGCTAAAGTGTATCACGGCAAAGATAACTGCACAAAAAAGGCACAAATAAAGTCCCCTCACCGATGCCAAATACCATCCCAAAAAGGCTGTCAGCAAAACTGCAAACAGCCAAATAATTCCCTCTTTTTTTATTTCCGGATTTCTAAAATACCCCATAGCCCATCCCCCGTATTGTTTTTATAATCTCCGGTTTCGCCGGTTCTTTCTCAATCTTTTCCCGAAGTCTTTTAATATAAACAGTAAGCGTATTGTCATTCACAAAGTCACCTGCCACGTCCCAGATTGCCTCTAACAACTTCTCTCTGGAAAGAACCATCCCTTTGTTTTGAAATAATATCAATAAAATCCGGTACTCTAAAGCGGATAAAAATATTTCATTACCTTCACGCTTTACCACTGCTTTTCCGGTATCAATCGTAATACCGCCGGATTCCAAAACTGCTGAGGCTTTCCCACTGCGTCGCAGTACAACACCAATTCTCGATACCAGTTCACGTGGGCGGAATGGTTTACTGATATAATCATCCGCCCCCATATCAAGTCCTGTCACAACACTGTATTCATCGCCGGACGCCGTAAGAAATATTACCGGTATATCTGTATTCTGTTTAATGTAGGAACAGATTGCAAAGCCATTGCCATCTGCAAGTGAAATATCTAACAACACAAGGTCATAATTTTTCTCTTCTAATAGTTCAATGGCCTGCTTCTGTCCAAATACTGACTCAACAAAAAAACCTTCCTGTTGTAAAAACACACAAAGATTTTCTACAATCGTCTCATCATCTTCTACCAGTAATAGTTTACTCATTTTATGCCTCTTTCAGCAGTGCAAAGCTCTTCAAACTTGCATTTCCCTGACCACGAAAAGTAAAGTACAATGGCTGTACACCATCCGGTATTGAAATTTCCGTTTCATAATCTTCCCATACATTTGTATAAACAATGTGTAATTTCGCAAGCACTTCCCCATCAATTTCATTTCGCACCTCAATATCGCCATCTGCATATCCTCTTGTTGTAATGCGAATTCTCCTAACTCCTTGTATATCAAAATATTTAAATCCTGCCGTAGCTGAATTTTGAATATTACCAATATACCCAATTTCTTCATCGCCATCTCTGCCATCCTGCATAACTTTTGGGAATTCATCACCCCCAACGTAAACCGATTCTTTATCTGTATACAGATGACATGCCAGATATGCCGGATATTCACCCTCGCCTCTTAATGGTCCTCCATTTAAGCCACAAGACGTAATTTCGGCCTGTTTAATATTCCCTTTATCATCAATCTCAAGAAGTTCCGCACAGCCTTGTCTGCTATACCAGGAACCATTTGTGTGACGATGATAAAAAATGTACCAATCCTCGCCTATCTGCACCATACTTCCGTGATTGTTTGCGCCATAAGCCACAGGACGGTCTGCCTTTTTATAAGAATCAATTCCTAAATCACAATTGCTGACAATAACGCCTTGATACGTAAATCCACTCACCGGGTTATCGCTTACAGCATAGCAAAGTTCATGCATAACTTCTGATGAGTAAATGAAATAGTATGTGTTTCCTCTCTTGCGGATAGAGGAAGCCTCAAAAAATGCGTGGCCTTCAAATCCAGTTCCTTCACTATATTCACATCCTGGCACAACCCGCACGGGCTCTTCTTCAATCGTCAACATATCGGATCCTAATACTGTCACAAAAGCCCCAGTTCTCGATTTATCACCCGAGGCACAAGCTCCAGTGTATAAATAAGTTTTATCTCCTTCTGTCAATACGCCTGGATCAAACTGCGGTTCATCCGTTTCCCGCTCACCAAGACGTACACCATTTTTATCATGGACATATCCTAAAAATTCATATTTTCCAGCCGGCGTATCGCAAACCGCTACTGAAACGATTGAAACTTTATCCAGCACATAATACAGATAGTATCGACCATCCGGTCCTACTGTTACATCCGGTGCATACAAGCACATTTTCCCATCCGGATTTAACGGATCATCTGTTTTTCGATAAATAGTTCCCTCGTATCTCCAGTTACCCAAATCATCCACTGGTGCAGACCAGCAAACGTAATCCCCCATACAAAATACATAACCATTGTAAAAATCATGTGAGCCATACACATAAACTCGTCCATTAAATACATATGGTTCCCCATCCGGTACATACTCCCAAGATGGCAAGTATGGATTCAAAGCCTGTTTTTTCATTCCTAATATCCTCCTTTACCTGCTTTCCCTCAAATTTTCTCTTATAGCAAGCATTTTACCACAAGTAATAAAAAGTGACAACCCTAAAAAAAGAAAGTGTCGAAAATACTTAGTTCTCAACACTTTCCATACGTTTCAATTAGACAAATAAATTATTTAGCATAATCCACTACTCTGGATTCACGAATCACATTGACCTTAATCTGACCCGGATATTGCAGTTCTGCCTCAATCTGTTTCGACAAATCGCGGGCAAGCAATACCATCTCGTCATCATTAATCTGATCCGGAATTACCATCACTCGAACTTCTCTACCTGCCTGAATAGCAAAAGACTTATCGACTCCCTTAAAGCTGTTGGAAATATCTTCCAATTGTTTCAATCGGTTCGTGTAGGTTTCTAGTGTTTCACGACGTGCACCGGGACGTGCTGCTGAAATTGCATCTGCCGCCTGAACTAAGCAGGCAATCATGCTCTCTGCTTCCACATCACCATGATGAGCCTCTACTGCATTAATAACAAGGGCTGATTCTTTAAATTTACGACATAACTCAGCGCCGAGCTGAATATGAGAACCTTCCATATCATGATCGACTGATTTACCGATATCATGTAATAATCCGGCACGTTTCGCCATACGAACATCCACGCCAACCTCACCAGCCAAAAGTCCCGACAAATGTGCCACTTCAATCGAATGCTTCAATGCATTCTGACCATAACTGGTACGGAATTTCATCTTACCTAACAGACGAATCAGCTCTGGATGAATTCCATGTACGCCTACTTCAAGCGCTGCTTCCTCGCCCTCTTCACGAATCATTGTTTCAACTTCTTTTTTGGCTTTTTCAACCATTTCTTCGATGCGGGCCGGATGAATTCTTCCGTCCACAATCAATTTTTCAAGTGCAATTCTGGCAACTTCACGACGAATCGGATCAAAACCTGACAAAATTACGGCTTCCGGCGTATCATCAATAATTAAATCAATACCAGTCAGATTCTCAAGAGTACGAATATTTCGTCCCTCGCGACCAATGATTCTTCCTTTCATTTCATCGCTTGGCAATGGCACAACAGAAATCGTTGTCTCAGATACATGGTCAGCAGCACACTTCTGAATTGCCGTAACCACATAATCTTTTGCCTTTTTATTGGCCTCGTCTTTCGCCTGACGCTCCAATTCTTTTACCAAAACTGCTGTCTCATGTTTTACATCTTCTTCTACAGTCTTCAATAAGTATTCTTTTGCTTGTTCGGAGGTGAGTCCGGAAATCTTTTCAAGTTCACGCAAATGACTTTGACGGAGTTCGGCAACTTTTTCCTTCTCCTTTTCAAAGTTTGCTTCTCTCGAATTTAACTTTGATTCCCTTTTCTCGAGTGCATCCAGCTTTTTGTCTAAGGTCTCTTCTTTACCTAACACACGTTTCTCGTAACGCTGAATCTCGGCTCTTCGCTCCTTGGTCTCTTTTTCAAGATCATTTTTTGCTTTCAGATTTTCCTCTTTTGCTTCCAAAAGAGCCTCGCGTTTCTTCGTCTCTGCTGTCTTTAATGCATCGTCAATGATTTCTCTGGCTTTCTCCTCTGCGCTTCCCACCTTAGCTTCTCCCACTTTGATGTGATAATTTATCGCGCTCTTCCAGGAAATCAGTGCTGCTGCCGCTATCAAAACAACAACGACTACAATAGCTACAATCACGTGTGCAACCTCTAATGTAAGCACTAGGGTGCACCTCCTTATTTTATTCATGCATGCTGCTTTAGGGCATACATACAACATATAGTATATTACACGGAATCTACTGTCTTGTCAAGGCAACACATAGATTTTCTGGTGTGTATGCCTCCCCAAATAAGAACTCATCTGCCATGTACTCTAAATTCCATTCCGAGTGCTCTACTTCTTTAGCATAAATACGCGCCGTAACCACCTGGTCATCCACTGTAAATTCACCATTTTGCTCTGCCATCCGCAATGTATTCATATCGCGCACCATCAAAAAGCTTGTCACAGCCAGTTTCATTTTTCCAAGAAAATCATAATCATCCACGCAGCGTGCCAGACACAAAAAACAGTAATACACAATTAATTGTTCTTTTTCATATTCTCGGTTCACATTATTTAACATATCATCATATGCTTTTCGGTCAGCTATGTACTGCTGCCGCCCTTCTTCCGAATCCATATACCGCTTCTGAAATCTTAGCAAAAGTTCATCCCATTCCGTCCGGATACTTTCCAACGAACTAAACAAACGCATCCGCTCCAAAAACAGTCCATACTGTTTTTCTTCTGATTCACTTTCTTTTTCTACATCAGTAGTATCGTAGAAATACGGTTCTGTCGGAATTTTATGAATGTCCACAATCGAATCTTGATTCAAACAATCCTGTACTTTTTTTGCATATTCTAAACAAGCACAAACCCTTTCTTCTACACAAATCGAACGATTTTGCAATATCGTAATTGCCTGGTTTCTCGCAAACAAAATTTCATCTGCTAATACCTGCTCATCTTCCGTTTCTTTCCACGGAAATGGCTCACTGATTTCTTTCTCCACTACTTTCATTTTTTCTTTATTTCTATAAATAAGACGTCCTGCCTCCGGACAGCTGGCACTTAATGCTAATTCTCTTGCCCCGCCATATTCCAGAAAGTCCCGTGGTGTATCCGTACAGACGTCACAAAGAGCTTGCTCTCCCAATTCCTGATAAATCACACACAATTGATTTTCATTTAAAAATGGACACCGCCTGCCCTCTTTGAGGATAAAACCATGGCTTTCATATACATCTTCCTCGTCATTTTCATATTCCTTAATATTCTGACGCAGCATTTCTCCAAATGCGCCGCCTACTGTTTTATAATATTCATAACTTTTGTCATCAATATCAATTTCCCAGCCAGCACAGCACGTATCTTCACACGCACCGGCAATGCATGAAAATTTTTCATAGTAATCCGGGTATCGAAATATCATCTTTTATGCCTCCCTTGGTTGTCTGGTAATAGTATAGCAGAAAATGGGAAGTTAGGCAAAAGAGGATTGCTGGCAGTTTGTGTCAAGTGTTCGTTGGCATTTTTTGTTTTCAGTAATTCCGTAGAAAGGCTTTACGTCTCGTGGGCACTCTCGCTCGTTGAGTGCGTAGCGGTATGGGCACTGAAACTACCAGTGGTCTCCGCTCCGCTTCGGTCGTTGCATAACAGAAGTCCACCGGACTTCTTGCAACTCATACCGACGTACTCAAACCCACGAGTCGCAAAGTTTTTCTACGGAATTACTGAAATCCAAAGGAACCGGCAGCGAACATTTGTCACAAACCCGTCATTCCAAACTCTTTTTTTCAATATTCCTATCATAAGTATTCTCTTCCCTCACAAGCATTGGTTCCTCAGTCGCTATGTCACGGATATATTCTATCGGTTTATCGGTGCACTCACTGATAAATTCCAATGGCTGCCCCATGGACAACATCTTTTTAATAATGCTATTCTGTGTTCTTTTTTCTCCTTGTTCTATTCCCTCCTCTCGTCCTTCTTCTCGTCCTTCTTTTCTGCCTTCCTCTAAACCTTCTTTTTTTCCTTCCTCAAAAAATTCATGTGAACTGTAGTATTTCATAATCTCATCTTCTCCTTCCCGGCACTCTTTCACACTTTTTATAATGTGTCCAAAACATACATCTTCATTTTCTTCTGTTGTTTCTTTTATATAGCGCAGTAAATGGTCTAATTCACTGTCATCGCCCAATGGAATTTCCAAATTAATATACAACTCATGCACTCCATTTCCCACAGGATACTGTGTGCTGTATGTTTCCTCCCGGTCACGTACCGTGCGAAAAATTTCATACACCGTCTGACCGCCTCCAATAAAATCATTCATTGTGATATATATATGATACACATCCGGCAGTTCCTTGTATGATTTCCCTTTTTTCAAAAGATGTGTGTCAATACTTCCATTGCAGTATCTCACGCGCCGCATATGGTCGTCGTCATCCGATATCTGAAACTCTACATGAATCGGCTCTTCTCCCGCCGTCTCTGCCAGAATATCCAGCACTACACTGCGATACTGCAGATTGGTGATATCGTACTGCGACGTCACCTCTGTGACCTCATAGCCTTCCCCTAAAATAATCCGTACCAAGTCCTGACAGGCCTCCTTGTCACGGAACACTACTCTGGAAAATAAATCACTGATGAGATTCATCTTCCGAGGCAGGTTTTCAAATATTGTCTGATTCATAAAATCATTTCCTCCTTTCCTGTGATGTTGTCACAAAAGGCAGGAACATTTATATACAATCCTGCCCTATTCTTTTTTCCGGAATAAAGCAAGAGTCTTTTATAAAATAATCATAGAATCTGGATACTAAGTCTGAACCATTGCTTTTCTAGATATTTGTATTATATATTGTTACATGTGCTATGTTAAGTATCTTTTCGCGCCACAAAAAGTCGTGAAACGACTTGGTTTTAAATACGTCGGTATGTGTTGCAAGAAGTCCGGTGGACTTCTGTTATGCAACGACCGAAGCGGAGCGGAGACCACTGGTAGTTTCAGTGCCCATACCGCTACGCACTCAATTAGTGGGAACGCCCACGAGACGCAAAATTTTTCTACGGAATTACGGAAAACAAAAAAGTGCCAACGAACACTTGACACAAACACATATGAAATAAAAATGGCTTGTACCAAACATTTCTGCTATAATATTCTCAAAGGGGGTTTTATCATGCCATCGGAAAAAGAAAAATTTGTAACCAAACAATATGTCCCTATGGGCGAGCCAATCGTGCAGAATGATCACACGATTATTTACCATGTGAAATGTCTTTGTGAGCCGGGCAAACCGGACGGCATTTTGAAAATGTACCGCCAGCAGAACCGCGAAGCACTTTACAAACGTTTGTATCAGCTTGATTACAGCGAGTGGCCGCACATTTATAATGTGAAATATTTTGATGGAAATACTTTAGTCGTAGAAAAATACTTAGAAGGAAATACTTTAGAAGAACTTCTGAAACAGAACAAAGAAAATAACACTGTTTTTTCCGAAGAAGAAGCCTACCGGATTATGAGTAAACTCTGCGAATGTATTGCAGGATTACTGCGCCCGGATCCGCCAATTATTCATTCCGATATCAAACCAAGTAACATTTTTATCACCTCAGCAGGTGCTGTAAAACTGCTTGATTTTGTCAATGATAAAACACCAAAAAGAAAACACGAAAAGAAACTTATTTCTCTGCTTGGCATGATTTTTCACCGAATGCTTACAGGCAGCGCACCGGCAAACAAAAAATGCACTTACGAAGGACGATACAAATCCGTCATCCGTAAGTGCTTAGAGAAAAATCCTGAGCAGCGCTACCAAAGCATTTCCGAGCTGAAAGAAGACCTCAAAGAGGCAAAAGAACGTGCGCCAAAAAATATTGTTTCAAAAACCGCCGGAATTCCTTATGCGCTGACGTTTCCTTTTCAAGGAGCCATTCTTGCCTTTGAGTGGATTCTTATCTGCTTCTTTTTAAAAAAGGAGCAGACGTCTGCTATGTGTCTGTTTGCTATTGCTTTTTTCATTCATTTTGTACTTTTTTTAGCAAGACGCCATGCATTTTTCCAAAAACGAAACATTCAAATCAGCACCGCACGCAAAGCCCTCCCGCTGCTGATTCTTGCTCTTGTGCTCGCTTTGCTGTCACAGATTGTTCCTTTCTTAATTTTTTAATGAGAACACATTACTCAACCAGTTTACTTTCTTTCATGGCAATTACTCGGTCAACCGGATATTTACAACTCTTATAATAACTAGATGAAAATAGGGCATATGTGTATGTTCCATACACTGCTGCACCCTTAACCATCGGCGGCATCGTCGTCACTTTCATCGCCGTATTTTTGAGAACCTTTCCATTACTCTTTGGCGAAGCAAAGGACGGTTTATAAGTGCGAAGTTGTGAAATATAACCGCTTTTCGCCTTTTTCGTACGGTAACTTCTCGTCAAAATCATCGTACCTGCTGAGTCAAACGTGATTCCCTGAGTTTTGCTTGGTACATCCATGGTATAAGCCGGTGAAAGAGAAGGCAATGTTGCCTTATTATTAACCTGGTAACCTTTCATCGTCGATGTTGCCTGACGGAATGTTCCAATCCACAACACATTGTTGTAATATCCCATAAAGGACGCTGTTGAATCCAGTGTTGAAATACTTTTGTATGCTGCCAACTCTGTATAAGAAGTTCCCGCATTTACTGCATTTGTCACAACAGAATATGGGAAGCTGGCAACCGCCTTTCCTTTAGAAATCCATACATTCGTTCCATCATAGGCAATTCCACCCACTTTTGCTTTACTTGGTAAAACAATGGTTGTAATATATGATTTTGATGAGCGGCTTACAACATAAACCACTGAATTCAGTTCTTTTTTGTAATCATATGCCGTAATGAGGAAATAACTGCCTGCCAAACACAATCCCTGAGGTACCATCGTTGTACAGGAAAATCCGGCAACATTTGTCGTCTTCATGCCCGGTATTGCGAAACTTTTATTATAATTCATGGCACTTCTCATTTTTTTGTATGTCTTATAAGCCGGTGATTTCGTAAACGCAGCCTTTGTGCTGTATTTCTTGGCACCCTTTGATGTCGCTGATACTGCGGCCGTCTTAGCAGAAACCGCTGTGGATAATTTACCTTCAATTTGTGTTCCTGATACTTCACAGTATGCAGCCACACGATAATAATAAGTCGTGTTCTGTGGCAGGGATTTAATCAAATAACTAACTGTATCTGCCCCTTTCACAACTGCTGTCTGCTGATATACGGATTCGGAGGATTTACGAGAATAAATATAATAACCACTCGCTCCTGTCACCTTGTTCCACGAAAGCATAACCCGGTTTGAACCACCTCTTGCCGTCACTGTCGGCGCATCCAATTCATATAATGTCGGATTCACTGTGGCTGTTGCAGCCGGCGTCGCACTTGCTGTTGCAGTCGGCGTCGCACTTGCTGTTGCAGTTGGAGTCGGCGTCGCAATCGAAGCAGCACCTCCGCTAGCTGTCCCCGGGGTACCGGTTCCTCCCTCTTTTTCCGTGTTAGCCGCTGCCTGCACGGGTACCATCGTAACGAAAAGTGCCAATGTAAGACAGCCGGCAATGCATTTTATCCATGTTTTCTTCTTCATGTATGTAGCCTCCCTTAAATTTGATGACCTCACTATAACGCAAGAATTTGTCAGGCAAATGAAAAAACAATGTCACTTTTTTGACATTATAAAAGAAATGTTGTGATATTAAAAAAAATCCGCTATACTCAAAAAGGAGAATTTGTTTTAACGGCGTTACCGATTATAAGAAATGAGGATATACAATGACAGATAAAGATTTATGCATAGAAACCGAAGAAATACAAACCGACGGCAAAGATACCTATTACTGCCATCGTTACGAACCGACACCTTATGAGGTTTTGGATGAGTTATTTACTTTTTACACACCGGAAAAAACAGATGTATTCGTTGACTATGGGTGCGGCATGGGACGTTTGAATTTTTATATAGAAAAGAGGTACTCTCTTAGTTCTACAGGCGTAGAGTATTCACCTGTTTATTATGAAAAAGCTCTGGAAAACAAAAAAACATATAACGGAAACAAAGACAAGATACACTTCGTAAATTGTAAAGCTGAAGATTATCTTGTCTCTAAAAATGAAACTGTTTTTTACTTTTTTAATCCGTTTTCTCCGGAAATTTTTCACGCTGTTATTAACCGTATCTTGGATTCGTTTGAAAAATATCCAAGAACCATCACACTCATTCTCTACTATCCGGAAGATGACACTGTTTTTTATTTGGAGCGTCATACAACATTTGAGCGGATGGACGAAATTGCCGCCTCCGATGCCATTTACAAAGACCGTAGAGAGCGATTTTGCCTTTATCGGATTACCGTCTAAGAATCTGCTCCTTCTGCCGGACTGCAGTAACGATCCCAGGATGCTTCCGATTTTTCAAATACAACACAGAACCAGTATGTGTCAACTTCCTCTTCGTCTTCTTCCTGCGGCACATCAATGCCAAACTCGGCACTTTTTCTGCCATCAATTTCATCGAGAACAACCGTAAACACCGTTCCTTTTTCAAAACGGGATACTACCGATTCCACCGCCGGTTCCGGCACATCTTCATCCGGAATTTCTCTTTGCAGATTTCCATCCGCATCATAATATTTCATACCCTCTTTTACAAGACGCTTCATCTGCGCCTGTAAAAGTGTAAGCGTTATTTCCCCACAATACATATCCTGAAATCTGCCATTCTGCGAATTTCCGGCTTTTATAGTCGCACCGCCAAAAGTAAATGTCACCTCATCTTCACTCATCTGAAAAGAAACAATCGGCGAGTCATCAAATGACAACTGCTCGAATTCATCTACACATCGAAACTTCATATTACTTTCCTCCATTTATTATCTGCCTTTTAGTATACCCAATTTTTTCTCACTTGACAAGTTGGTTTATATGTTATAAACTCAATTTAGTTTATATTTTATAAACCAACAAATAATAAAGGGGGATACATATTTATGAAGGGAAATGTTATGTCGGAGAGTGAATTGGCATTTGCCCGCATTGTATGGGAAAATGCACCACTTCCTTCCGGTGAACTGGTAACTCGCTGCAACGAAGAACTCGGATGGAAAAAACCGACCACTTACACCGTTTTGAGAAATCTCTGTCAGGCGGGTATTTTTGAAAATAAACAAGCCATGGTTTCTGTACTTGTTTCCGAAGAAGATTATTTGGCAAGAGAAAGTGAGCAAATCGTAAATGAGCGTTTCGGCGGTTCTATTTCACATTTTGTCACTGCTTTTGCCACAAAAACAAAATTAGATAAAGAACAGATTCAGGCGTTACAGGATTTTATTGACCACTGTGAAGAATAAAACGGGAGGAGTTTTATGCAGCGTTTGGCGCTGATATTATTGAAGAAAGGATTTTGCATATTATGAAATTCAAAAAACCAACAAAACTTATCGCATGCTTTACCGTAATCGCAGTTTTTCTGTGTGCCTGCGGTGTCGGCTCAACGCCGGTTACAAAGGAAGAGAGCTCTACCAATGCTCCTTCTCAAAAATCGCCCGATGTATTTGTAGAGAATGCCATCAACTGCCCGCAGATGGATGACAACAATTACGTTTATTATTACAGCAGACTTATGTTGAATCCAAAGAAAAATCTCGTGTGGCTTGGCTCCAAATACAACAAAAACTCTTATGAATTTGTCTCTTACATGATGTTTGAGAAAAAAGAAAATTCATTTGAAGAGGTCGAAACAAATTGGAGTGACACATTAAACAAAACAATGAAAAACAGAAGCGGCTACATATATGATTCCTGGTACGCCTCCGATGAATCCCTTTATGTCGTAATCATGGAAACAAGCATGAACCCTCTTATTTATAATGCGAACCAGGAAAAATATAAAAAGCAGTATGAAGAGCTGAATCCACTGTTATTCCACATTTCAAAAGATGGGAAGACAGCAAGAGAAATCGATTTATCCGCTCTCGCCTCACCAAACGGAGAAAAAAATAAAGACCTGGCAGTAGCCTTTATTCCTCTTTCGGACGGCCGCTATTTAGTAAATTCATTATCCGACGACACCCCGGAAAAAGGATTGGTATTTGCAGAATCTACGGATACTGTTGTTGAAAAAATGACAAGTCGTATCCGGGGCAATACAATTTCTTCGATTCAGACTGGAAATGATTTTCTCTGTTATGTTGCCTATCAGGGAAATGAGGATCTTGTCACCGTGGAAGTGCAGGATTACAACGGAAAGAATAAATACTCTCTGGATTGTTCAGCAGCCTGCGATAATGGCACTGCATCCTATGCAAATTGCCATTTTGCACTTGGTGTATGGGAAGATGAAATTCTTCTTGTTTCAAAAAAAGGAGTATTTCGTGCTGAATATGGCGACAAATCCTTTACAAAGGTTACTGATTTTAAAACAGATAACATCTACTATTTAAGCTTGGATCGATATCAGATTGCTAAACAATGGACATCCATGTGGGTCACGGGGGAAAATTCCTTTTATGTCCTGCTCAGTCCGACAGAGGAAGAAAAAACAACCGATTACAAAATTGGATATTACACAAAAGGAAAATAGACATGACAAAGGGAGCAGCAAATCTGCTCCCTTTGTCTTTATACATTATTATATAGGAAAAACAAAAAGTAATTATTATCTCTGTACACGACCGGAGCCATCGCCACCAGCTAGTTTCAAAACTTCATCCATGGAAACCATGTTGTAATCTCCTTCGATGGAGTGTTTCAAACAAGAAGCAGCTACAGCAAACTCGATTGTTTCCTGTGGACCATACTCGTTCAGGCAGGCACAAATCAAACCGCCGCCAAAACTGTCGCCACCGCCTACACGGTCAACAATATGCATTTTATATTTCTTGCTGAAGTAATAATCTTTTCCATCATACAACATAGCGGACCAATTATTATCATTTGCAGAAATGGACTCACGGAGAGTAATTGCAACTTTCTCAAATCCAAAACGGTCTGCCAACTGTTTGGCAACATCTTTGTAACCCTCACGGTTTACTGTACCTGTTGTAACATCTGTACCTTTGGAAGTAATACCAAATACATCTGCGGCATCCTCTTCATTAGCGATACATACATCAACATACTGGCAAAGTTCAGCCATCACCTTACCTGCTTTTTCTTTACTCCACAATTTATTGCGGTAGTTCAAATCACAGGAAATCGTAACACCTGCTTCTTTTGCAGCTTTACAAGCCTCTAAACAAATCTCAGCAACTTCATCATTCAGTGCAGGAGTAATTCCGGTAAAATGGAACCACGAAACACCTTCAAAAATTTTCTTCCAGTCAAAATCCGATTTAGAAGCTGTTGCAATGGAAGAACCAGCACGGTCATAAATAACTTTGGATGGTCTCTGGGAAGCACCTTTTTCCAAATAGTAAATACCGACACGGTCACCACCGCGCACAATATCTGTTGTGTCAACACCATATTTTCTCAAAGAATTTACAGCAGCCTGACCAATCTCATGTGTAGGAAGTTTTGAAACAAATTTTGCATCCAAACCATAGTTTGCAAGAGAAACTGCAACGTTTGCCTCACCACCGCCAAAAGTTGCACCAAGTGTATCTGCCTGTACAAAACGATAATATCCTTCCGGTGCCAGTCTCAACATCAATTCACCAAATGTAACTACTTTCTTTGCCATTTTCATTCATCCTCCAAAATTCTTTTTAATAATTAACCGCGGATTTTCTTTACCAATGCGGCTGCATCAGCGGTCATTTTCTGAATCTCATCAAATTTACCGGCTTTTACCAAATCACCTTTTACCATCCAGCTTCCGCCGCATGCTAAAATACGGTCATACTCAAGGTACTCTTCTACATTGTTCAAATTAATACCACCGGTTGGCATAAACTGAAGCATTGTATAAGGAGCTGCAACTGCCTTAATCATCTTCAAACCGCCTGCCGGCTCAGCAGGGAAGAATTTTACGACGTCAAGTCCCATCTCAATCGCCTGCTCCATCTCACTTGGTGTCTGTGTACCAGGTGTAACCGGAATGTCACGGTCGATACAATACTTTACAACTTTCGGATTAAATCCAGGACTTACAATAAATTTAGCACCGGCAGCAACTGCACGGTCTACCTGCTCAGTTGTCAAAACTGTTCCTGCACCAACAAGCATTTCCGGATATTTTTCAGAAATGATGTGAATCGACTCTTCTGCTGCTTCGGTACGGAATGTAACCTCTGCACAAGGAAGTCCGCCCTCGCACAATGCTTTTGCCAATGGCTCTGCATCCTTTGCGTCATCAAGTACAACAACCGGAACAATACCAATTCTTTTGATTTCTTCTAAAACCTTGTTCATAATAGCCTCCATTTTTATCTTTACTTTTTTTGTATCATATGATATTCTACTATTGTTCCACATTGCGAAACGGTATTTCACATCGTGAACCATGATTTTATTATACTGCATTTCTTCTTATTGTCAACAAAAAAGCAGTAAAATATAAAGAAACAAAGGGAGAATTTTTATGGAATCCAAAAATCCAATTCAGGTTGCTGATAAATTATTTCTTGTTCTGGAAACACTTGCAAAGACCGGTCCGATTGGACTGTCGGATTTATGCCGAGAAGTTTCTTTGAACAAAACAACCGTGCACCGCCTGTTAAATTCACTTCTTTACATGGGATATGTGCGGCAGGACACGCAAACATCCCGCTACAGCTTAAGTTTTAAAATATGGGATATTGCAAACCAATTTGTCTCAAAAATCGATATTGTGGAAGAGGCTCGCCCAAGCCTTCGGGAACTCGCAGCGAAAACCGGCGAAACCGTCCATCTCGTGCAGATTGATGGGATTCATGCGATTTATATCGCCAAGGAAGAATCCGAAAATTCCGTGCGGCTAGTGTCTATGGTCGGCAAACGAATTCCACTCTACTGCTCCGGTGTCGGAAAAGCCCTGCTTGCCGATATGTCGGATGACGAAATCAAAAGTATCTGGGACAAGAGTGACAAAACGCCACTGACAGAGCATACTATCACGGATTTTTCAAAATTTATGCAAGAAATTGAAGAAACCAGAAAACGCGGCTATGCTATGGATAATGAAGAAAATGAATTGGGCGTGCGATGCATCGCTGCAAGTATAAAACACGGTGAACAGAAGCCGCAATACGCATTTAGTATTTCAGCTCCCATTCACCGCATGGACGAAAAACGTATGAAAGAAATCGCCGAGTATGCACTCGCAATGAAAAAAATCAATCTTTAACGCGAACCGATGGGTTCAATGCAAAGACAAACAGAAGTGCCTGAACTGCTAACAGCGTGTTCAGCACTTTTTTCATTAGATTATAAAAAGTATCTAATGTAAGTGTAATATCTGCCGCACACAAAAGTCTTATAGCTTCAACCATTTCAAAGCCAAAACTAAGCACTAAGAGAACACCGGCACAAAATGTCAGCGCCTTATTACCCCAGTTCTGATAATACAGGAAAAAGATAATCAAACAGATTAACTCAATTGCACCCAATATCATAAAACTTAACGGATCCCCATTGTCTCCGTGGTAATGAATCGGTATGTAAATTAAATTATCCACTGCTAACAAAAGCATCATCGCAAATCCAAGGATAATATTTTTATCTGCTCCATTTCCCTGCGCAATTTTGTGCACACCAAAAGCAAACATCAGTGCCGCCACAAAGGCAAATGGCGTAATCAGCAAAAACAAAATGACAACCGGCATCGATACATCATAATTGCTATAGTATTCACTTAACAAAAGAATTGCCTGCACCAATGTAAACGCTCCCATGAAAAAAGTAATCAGCGTCAATACACGCACCGGCATTCCCCATTTTTTATCCTGCAATGTAATTGTGTGGTTTTCGTTCATCTAAATCCCTCCTGCATAAATATATTTTTAATTTTATAACCAGTTTTTCTGTATCTCATTAACTAGTTCTACAAACATATCGTAGTATTTTGTTTTAGCCTGACGTATAATATCTAATGCAATCGCCTGATTATATGCATGTGCAACATTATTTCTTGATGTAAGTGCACTTAACCATAATTCTTCGTCTGCTATCATTCCCGCTTTATATGCCGTTTTCAGTACTGTACGCGGAGAACCTGTCGCTCCCTCTGCGTAACCGTGATATGTTAAAATCTCTTTCATTGCTTTCCATGCTTGTTCAAAACATATCTCATACAAGCCAACCATCCCTGTCATTTCCACATTTCCATATGGTGCCTGATAAGAATAAATGTCCTTTAAATTATGAATGGCAGCCTGCAAATTATCAAACTTTTTCATATATCACCATTCCCTCCCGTTTTATGGAGTCCAGCAATTCTGCCTGAATCGGTTTATCCAAATCCAGCACGTCAAACTGTAACAACGTCGGAGTTTCTTCGTCCACCTCTAAAATAAACCGACTGCTATTGCCTCCATAAAACGCCAAATCTATATCACTTCGTTCTTTATAATCTCCCCTGGCACGCGAACCAAAAAGAATTAACTTTTTTACATCATTTTCCTTCGCCAGCCTAATTATTTCCTGTAAAACGTTTTGTTTGATACCTGTCTTCTCAGATAACTGCATCATTTTAACAATCTCCTATGCGTAATATTCTTTCGAAAACACCTTAACAATTATTATACACTAATTTACATTATAAAAAAACAATTAATTTTATTTACGAGTATAATAAGTAACCAAAACACCTTTTTTTACTTGCAGATAAATATTTTTCTTCATCCGTTTGTTTACTTTTTTTATTTTTTTCAAACTCATGGTAACCCTTGTTTTTCCTCTATCCCATTGCACACTTTTTACTTTTTTTGCAGCCAAAAACCTGATGGTTGACTTATCAAGCTTCAAAGTAATGTTTTTCTTTGATTTGCTTTTCAGCCTGACCGTAATATTCTTTCTTTGTCTGCCTGCCTTTTTCAATGCCTTTTTAACTGCTTTTTTGACAGAACGGCTGACATTTGAAGTATTTTTGCTGCCTGTTACTTTTACCTCGACTACAATGTTTGTGTTTTTTTTCAAGCCCTTCTTCTGCTGCATTGAAGTTGCACCAGGTGCCATTGTTGGCGTCACCGTCGGAGTTGCACTAGGTGCCGTTATTGGCGTCACCGTCGGTGCGTCAGTAGGCGTTATTGTCGGGGTCGCCGTTGGCACCGCACTAGGCGTAACTGTTGGTGTCGCTGTTGGCACCGCACTAGGCGTAACTGTTGGTGTCATCGTTGGCGTTTCCTCCGGCTGATCGGACTTTACCTGATAGTAATATGTAATATCGGTATCCGCCTCTGTCACTTTCAATTCATCTTGATTCAGGCTGTTTCCAGCCAAAATATATCCAGACAATTCCGGATTTCGCAGTATATAGGTAGAATTTTTCGGTACATACACAGTTGCCGTATCTACACAAGGAAGCAAGGTACTTGTCCCGTCTGCATTCTTTACCTGATAATGAATGTTAACTCTGCTCCATTCCTGCTCTGCCGTTTTATCCGTTGCAAACACTTCTCCCGTATCCACATTGATAACTTTTCCATCCAGCCTATCACCATTTGACAAGCCATACACATCCGAAAACACAATAGAAAGTGATTCTCTTGCCTCATCCGGATTGTATGAATTACTGAGTGCCGGAATCGTGTAAGTCTTTTCTTCCTGATACTTAACTGTTTTACCATCGGCTCCAATAATCTGAAAGCTCATTTTCAAATGCTGCTCTCTGTTTACCAGATTTTGTACCACGGTGCGAAATTCCAAATCCGTATTGTTTGCCTTTGTTATATTTTTCTCGCTGATTCTATATTTTTCACTATCCCGGTCTAATGTTCCCGTTTTACTGTGCGGAATTGAAATTTCAGGATTACTGACATAAATTTCTGCCGGCTTACTGACATAATCCGTATTATTTAACTTCCTTGCCAATTCCATTTTACACACTTCACAAAAAGGCTGTCCCAGCCATCTCATCATACATTCGCGGCTCGGTGCAAATGCCGTTTCCGTTCCTGCCATTATGACACCAATTCCTCGAAATCCAAGCATTTTACTCCATTTAATCGTATCCGGATTCGAGGTATCCGAAGTATTTGGTTTATTCGTGTATCTCTCGTACTCATCCCCCAATCCACCAATACTATGAGCTGTTTCATGTGCCATAACCATCCCATCTTCATTGTCCTCTGAATTAGTGGAAAATGAAAACAAGGAATTTACTGAAGCACCATAACTGCCCTCTGAATTACACAGCACATGAATAGTTGCAACATTAGCCCCCCTGTCCAGATAATTTTGCTCCAAATCTTGTCTTAGTTCTTTTGCCTTCTCATCCCCACCATTTGAAAAGCCAGCTGCTTTTCCATAGACTTTAACGTGAAAATAAGTATCTGCATTCTTGCCCCCATACACACTAATTCCGGACTCGTTAGATACAGCCTGCACTGCATATATATTTATGTGGTCAGAATACTCTTTATACGGAGACCATCTTAACATTCCCTGTGCTTTCTGCTTCGCATCCTGTAAAAATTTGTCCTGTTCGTCTGCCGTGTAGCCATCTCCCATAATTACAATGACAAAATTTTCTTTATCATCACCTGTCTTATGAATCACATGGACCGGAAAAATAGTTTTCAGTGTTTCCTCATCTTTCGCTTCTGCTGTACGAAGTGAAAACAAGGAAAATAATAATGCCATACAAATTAACACTGCTTCCCACCGTCTCATGATATTTTTCATTTGAACACCTCTTCCTATGTATAATTCCAAAACGAAACTGTATGATCTTATTATATCTGTTTATTTCCATGCTTTCAACTAAATTTACACAAGGGTTTGTGTAAAGGGTTCGTTGGCACTTTTTTTGTTTTTCTACGGAATTACTGAAATCCAAAGGAACCGGCAGCGAACATTTGTCACAAACCCGTCATTCCAAACTCAGTTTTTCTTATTTTTACTGGTAAAATTCATCCTTTAATATCACAATCAGTCATGAATATTTTTTCATCCTTTGTGCATACTAACAGAGGAAATGGAGGTAATTACGATGCAATTAACAGAACAGGAAACCAACGTAATCAAAGATTTACAGACACAGGAGAAAGCATGTGTTGACAAATACCGCTTTTATGAGCAGTCTGCCCATGACGAAGAACTAAAAAACTTATTTCACCGCATTGGTGATGAGGAGCAGGAACATTTTGACTCCTTAGGCATGGTGCTCAAGGGTGATGTACCAAATGTAAGTGCCGCCCGCAGCGGTATGGAGGGATACACGCCTTCCGAAAGTTACGCAGCAGGTAACAACTCCGAAGAGAAAAAACATGACCAATTTTTATGTACCGACTGTATTGCAACAGAAAAACTCGTTTCATCCACCTATAATGATGATGTTTTCCGTTTTTCTGCCAGCAATATCCGAAGACTCTTAAATCACATCCAGACAGAAGAACAAAATCACGCAGAGATGATTTATAAATACAAAACGGCAAACAATATGGCATAGCCTGTCATAGTTTCCCCTCGCTGCGCATACAATGATACAAGGGTACCAAAGTCCAAACTCGTTCATGCTTGCATGATAAGAGGTTGGACCTTGGTACCCGCCAAACATGAGAAAGTAGCGATTTATGCAATAAATCTGCGGATTTCGAATGTTTGCAGGATTGCGAAAGTTGTGAAACAACGGAGCAATCCGTATCATTGTTTGCAATTCAGCAAGGAGGAATATTATGATACAAATTTTCAAAAGAAACAAGAAAATCACAAAACTATTTTTGTTACTGTTTTTTTTATGCTGCACTGCTTTTCTTCTTATTTTTTACATAAAATCGGACAAGCTCATAACAAAGAAAAAGCAAACGGCAGCAAAAACAACTGCGGACAAACCAACGTCCATTTCTTATTGTGTGACTTCTCTTTCTGATGAAGAAGAATCGACATTGATTTATCATCCGACGGAACGTGTTTTGTCTCAGTTTATTCGCAAAAAGAATCAATATATCCGAAATACCTGGGATGAGAAATCCGGTTGGACGACTAACGTAGAATCATGGAAAATAAAGAAATCCGAAACGCTAGAGCATTTTTCGTATAATACGAACGGGGCTCTCTATGCCTGCAAAAAAAAATGGTCAAAAGGTAAATTAGTAAAGCAATCCATTGTCTGTCTGCGAAATAACGGCAACATAAAAAATATAAATCTCATCCACTTAAACAACAAAAAAAACACGGATGAAATCAAAGATATCCGATGCAATGGCACTTCCATCGCCATCACCTATCAATACGGAAATGTAAAAATATACAATTTATTAGAACGGCAGGCATTTGGCGGCAGTTCTATAAGCGGTACGCCAAGGGAAAATATTTTTTATGATTTGCATTATTTAACGATTGAAACAAAAAAAACGACCGAAGAAATTTATCTGCGCGACTATGATATCCGCTCCGGTGAGGTCACACACACATTTCCACTGGGCAGTTTTGCACAAAAAAAAGAGGATTTCCACATCACAAATCTTGGAAATACTCTTTATGTTCTGACACCTCGTGGCTTATTTCGCGGAGAATGCAAAAGCAGTTCCCTGCAAAAACTGCTTGCATTCTGCGAATTACAATTACCACCGCAAAGCAACATTTTAACCATGTTTTCCGGTTCTGCCGATTCTCTCTACCTCGTTATCAAAGAAGCAGACGGCAGCAAATCCATTCGGCTTATTCATCTTCCAAGCCAAAATCTTTCAGACCAAAATCATCCCGAGTCAAATCATGCTACACAAAAGGTCTGACATGGCTATTTGCCGGAAGAAGTGTCCTGCGAATTTTGTCCGGGCTGCCCCATGGCAGACATATTGGAAACGGTAATGCTTGTTGCCTTCTCACTATCCTTTAAACCACATTCGGAAATGGTCAACTCTGTGTTTAGTCTGTGTAAAATGTGTGACCGATTATTTTGCCTGCAATTCGTCCAGTGTCAAATCATAGGCAGGCAGAAAATCCTGCATAAACACTTCAACTTCTTCCATATTCATATCATGCAGTGCTTTTTTCGTTGTTTCGTATGCCGTCTTAAATTCCTGATTGCCGGAATTTAATTCCTGCTTACATTTAATCAGTGCAGATAACTTATCTGCCGCTTTCACAAGACGCCACTCATATGCTTTGTCCTCCTGCGGGAAAAACAATTTCTCATAATGCTTTTTCATATAATCCGGCAGTTTATCCACCATCTTTTTACTCGCAACATACTCCACCCGTTTATAAGCTTCTTTGATATCATCATCATAATACTTAACAGGCGTAGGCATGTCTCCGGTAATGATTTCATTCGCATCGTGATACATTCCCATGAGAGCAATTTCATTGGAATCCACGTGTTTTCCGCATTTCTCATTAGCTATGAGTGAAAGTCCGTGCGCTAACATCGCAACTTCCAGCGAGTGTTCACTAATATTTTCCTGAATAGAATTTCGCATAAGTGCCCACCGCTCAATATTTTTCATGCGCGCCATCATCGCAAAAAATGAATACATCCTATTTCTCCTTCAACATCTTTTTCATATAGTAACCCGTATAGGATTCTTCGCAGTTTGCCACCTGTTCCGGCGTTCCCTGCGTAACAACCGTGCCGCCGCGGTCACCGCCTTCCGGTCCCATGTCAACGATATAATCTGCCGTCTTAATCACATCCAGATTGTGTTCAATAACAACCACAGAGTTACCGCCTTCAGTCAGCCGCTGCAAGATTTCAATCAGCTTATGGACATCCGCAAAATGCAGTCCTGTCGTCGGCTCGTCCAAAATATAAATGGTCCGTCCGGTACTTCTCTTACTCAATTCTGTCGCAAGTTTAATGCGCTGAGCCTCACCACCGGACAACGTAGTCGATGGCTGCCCTAATTTGACATATGACAATCCCACATCATACAACGTCTGAATCTTGCGGTGAATCGTCGGAATATTTCGGAAAAATTCAAGGGCATCTTCTACCGTCATATCTAACACATCGTAAATACTTTTTCCCTTATACTTAACATCCAGTGTCTCACGATTATACCGCTTTCCACCACAAACTTCGCAAGGGACATAAATATCCGGAAGGAAGTTCATCTCAATTTTCAATATACCGTCACCACTGCACGCTTCACAACGGCCGCCTTTCACATTAAAACTGAAACGCCCCTTCTTGTATCCTTTTGCTTTCGCATCCGGTGTCGAAGCAAATAAATCTCGTATCATATCAAATACACCGGTATAAGTTGCCGGGTTTGAACGAGGGGTTCGTCCAATCGGAGACTGGTCAATATTAATTACCTTATCTAACTGCTCCACGCCTTCAATTCCTTTATGCTTTCCCGGGATACAGCGAGCCCGGTTTAATGTGCGGGTCAGACTCTTACACAAAATTTCATTCACAAGAGAACTCTTTCCGGAACCGGAGACACCGGTCACGCAGGTCATTACCCCCAGAGGAATCTTGACATTAATATTTTTCAAATTATTTTCGCTGGCACCTTTTACTTTCAGATAACCTGTCGGTTTGCGTCTCTTTGCCGGCACAGGAATCTGCTTTTTCCCACTTAAATAAGCACCTGTAATCGACTCCGGCACTTTCATCAAATCTTCTGCCGTACCGCATGCAACCACGTGTCCGCCATTTTTTCCTGCTCCCGGTCCGATGTCCACAATATAATCCGCCTCACGCATGGTATCCTCATCATGTTCCACGACAATCAGCGTATTACCAAGGTCACGAAGTTTCTTTAACGTAGCAATCAAGCGGTCATTATCACGCTGATGCAGACCAATACTCGGCTCATCCAAAATATAAGCCACACCGACAAGTCCCGAACCAATCTGTGTCGCCAGGCGGATTCGCTGTGCCTCTCCGCCGGAAAGTGTAGCCGTCGCACGCGCCAGTGATAAATAATCAAGACCAACATCCACCAAAAATCCCAGACGCGAACGAATTTCCTTTAACACAAGACGCCCAATCTGCTTTTGTCTGTCGGTCAATGTCAATTCATCCATAAATTTCTTCAAATCAATAATGGAATATTCACTAATTTCTGCAATGTTTTTATCCCCAACCGTAACCGCAAGGGATTCTTTTTTCAACCGCTTGCCGCCGCAGACGTGGCAGGGCGTAATCTGCATAAATGACTCATATTCCTGCTTCGTAGTCTCCGAACCAGTCTCACGATACCGCTTCTGTAAATTACCAAGCAGTCCCTCAAACGCAATATTATAAACACCGTGTCCATGTCTGCCGGTATAATGAACTTCCACACGCTGACCGCCGGTACCATACCAGATTAAGTCATGAACATCCTCCGGATATTCCCCATATGGTGTATCTAAATCAAATCCATAAAACTCTGCCATCGCATCCAAAATTGCACGACTGTAGCTATCCGGATTTACCACAGACTGCCATCCCGGTGCTGCAATCGCTCCCTGTGCAATACTAAGCATCTTATCCGGAATAATCAAATCCTCATCAAACTCCATCCGGTAACCGATTCCATGACATTCAGGGCACGCACCAAATGGATTGTTAAACGAAAAACTGCGTGGCTCAATTTCATCTACACTAATTCCACAGTCCGGACAGGAAAAACTCTGACTGAAAGAAATTTTTTCTCCTCCAATCACATCGACAACCAATAAACCATCAGCTAACTTAAGCACCGTTTCAATAGAATCGGTCATTCGTTTTTCAATTCCTTCGCGAATAGAAAGTCGGTCCACTACAATTTCAATGTTGTGTTTTTTATTTTTCTCTAACTTGATTTCTTCATCCAGCGAATACAAATTACCATCCACGACAACGCGCACATAACCGCTGCGCTTTGCCTTGTCTAATACTTTTACATGCTCTCCTTTGCGGCCACGCACAACCGGGGCAAGCAGCATAATTTTCGTACGCTCCGGCAACTTCATAATTTCATCCACCATCTGGTCTACCGACTGTTTTTGGATTTCCTTGCCACACTTCGGGCAATGAGGAATTCCAATTCTGGCATATAAAAGACGGAAATAATCATAAATTTCCGTAACCGTACCAACCGTAGAACGTGGATTACGATTCGTCGATTTCTGGTCAATCGAAATTGCCGGTGGAAGCCCTTCTAAACTCTCAACATCCGGCTTCTCCATCTGACCTAAAAACTGTCTGGCATAAGAAGATAATGACTCCATATATCTTCTCTGTCCTTCGGCGTAAATGGTGTCAAACGCTAACGATGACTTTCCGGAACCGCTTAAACCGGTCAACACCACAAATTTATCTCTTGGAATATCCAAATCAATATTTTGAAGATTATGCTCTTTGGCACCTCGTATCCGTATTTCTCGCTTTGTATCCATACTAACCTCCATCGCTTTTTTGCTTCTAAAGTTCACTGCGGATTTCCTCTAAATGCTTTTTATATTCAATCATCCGGTCACGCAGTTTGGCAGCCTTTTCAAAATTCAACTCAGCCGCTGCCTGATTCATCTGTTTCATCATCTTAGCAATATGACGCTGCAATTCCTCAAAACTCATGGATTCCGGATCTTTCTCTTCTTCCGTAATATCCGTACCTGCTTTCTTTGAAATACGGATTCGATCGCGCACCGCCTTCTGAATTGTCTTTGGCACAATGCCGTGTTCTTCATTATATTCTTTTTGTATCTTGCGGCGCCGCTCGGTTTCATCAATTGCCTTACGCATGGAATCGGTAATCTTATCCGCATACATAATAACATGTCCTTCCGAGTTTCGTGCCGCACGTCCAATCGTCTGAATCAAAGAAGTCTCCGAACGTAAGAAACCTTCTTTGTCCGCATCCAGAATCGCTACCAACTGAATCTCCGGAATATCAAGCCCCTCTCGCAATAGGTTAATTCCGACTAAGACATCAAACACATCCAGACGCATATCGCGGATAATTTCTGAACGCTCCAGCGTATCAATATCCGAATGCAGATACCGCACGCGCACCCCGACTTCCTTCAGATACTTTGTTAAATCCTCTGCCATTCGTTTTGTCAGTGTCGTAACGAGAACCTTTCCCTTCTTCTCGGTAACCTTTCGAATCTCTCCGAGCAAATCATCCACCTGTCCTTTAACCGGTCTTACATCAAGTTCCGGATCCAACAGCCCCGTCGGACGAATAATCTGCTCGGTACGAAGCAGCTCATGCTCTGTTTCATACGTCGAAGGCGTTGCCGAAACAAACATCATCTGATTAATATGCCCCTCAAATTCTTCAAAGTTCAGAGGGCGGTTACTTTTGGCAGAAGGCAAGCGGAATCCGTATTCTACAAGTGTAGATTTCCTTGACTGGTCCCCGGCAAACATCCCGCCAATCTGTGGAATCGTAATATGCGACTCGTCCACAATAATCAAAAAATCATCCGGAAAATAATCCATCAAAGTCATCGGCGTTTCCATCGGCTGCAGCCCGTTCAAATGCATGGAATAATTCTCAATACCGGAGCAAAAACCGGTCTCTCGTAACATCTCAACATCAAAATGTGTCCTCTCGGAAATCCGCTGCGCCTCAATCAATTTATCCTCACTCTTAAAATACTTCACGCGCTCATCCAGTTCTTTTTCAATTCCCGCAATCGCACGCTCCATCTTATCCGGTGCCACTACATAATGAGATGCCGGAAAAACAACCATATGCTCTAAGTCCGCCGTCGCCTCTCCGGTCACAACATCAATTTCCTGTATCCTGTCCACTTCATCCCCAAAAAACTCAACCCGAATCGCACGGTCACTTGCCGATGCCGGAAAAATCTCAACTACATCACCACGCACACGAAATGTGCCACGATGAAAATCCATATCATTACGCGTGTACTGTATATCAATCAGACGCCGAATCACCTCATCCCTATCCTTTTCCATGCCCGGACGCAGAGAGACCGTCATATTTTGATAATCGATTGGACTACCCAGTCCATAAATGCAGGAAACACTCGCAATAATAACCACGTCACTGCGCTCAGTCAGTGCCGCTGTCGCCGAATGGCGGAGTTTATCAATTTCGTCATTGATTGCCGAGTCCTTTTCTATATAGGTATCCGTCGAAGGCACATAGGCTTCCGGCTGGTAATAATCATAGTATGACACAAAATATTCTACCGCATTCTCTGGGAAAAATTCTTTAAATTCCCCATACAGCTGTGCCGCCAGTGTCTTATTATGTGCAATCACAAGCGTCGGCTTATTCAATTTTTCAATCACATTTGCCATCGTAAAAGTTTTACCGGAACCGGTAACACCAAGAAGTGTCTGAAACTGATTTCCTTCCTGAAAGCCTTTTACAAGAGCATCAATCGCCTGCGGCTGGTCACCGGTCGGCTGGTATTCGGAATGTAATACGAAATGGTCCATCGTTTATTTGTCCACCTCCGTTTGGATGAATTGATATAACAACATAGGGAACAAATCATATGATTCATTCCCTATCGATAGGTCGTTCACTACTCGTGATACAAGTATAGCACATTGAAAATTGTATTGCAATGAGAAAATGAACATTTGTTCGTTTTCTGTTTTTTCACCCACCACACCGATGCATTTAAGACCGCTGCAAAAATCACCCACAAAAGATAGGAAACCTGACGCAACGCAGCCACCGGGTCAATGAATCGCCATAAAAAAGCTATTCCAGGCCTTTGCGAAACCGGTCAATCATCGTTGCCGTAAGGCTTAAAAGATTTTTATCTTCTTCAATTTTATCCCGCTTAACAAAGCGTGCCGTTGCAAGTTCCGTTTCGTCCATTGTAATCGAAGTACCGCCATCTACTTCACAGTAATAGCCAAGTAAAAGATTCGAGTCAAATCCCCACGGCTGGCTGTCAAAATAACGAATATTTTTCACACGAAGCCCCACTTCTTCCTGCACCTCACGAACGACCGTCTGCTCTGGTGTCTCACCAATTTCGCAGAAACCGGCAAGCAGCGCACGCCCTTTGTAGGGACGGTCTGCATACGTGGAAATCAAAATAGAATCCTCATAAATTAACCCGATAATCACCGCCGGGGCAATCTTTGGAAAAATCAAATTTCCACAATGCGGGCACCTCTTCATCCGCTCCTTTTTATCATGCACGGTTTTTGTTCCACAGCGGCCACAGAAAACATTATCGCGGTACCAAACATACAAATGATACCCTGTCATCCCGGCAAAGCAGGTGTATACCGGGTCATTTCTACGAAGGCTCCGAATTGGTTCATAGGAAAAAGAAAAAATGTCTGATATAAACAAACCCGCTGATAAATCCCCCGGCATATAAAGAAAATAACAGGTTTCATCAATCGAAAATAAATATTGTAATAAATGCTTTTCACACCCCAATTCACTGCAGGTGGGAAGCACAATTTTTCCATCTTCAATACGGCACAAAATTTTGTCATCCGGTTTCCCACGTCCACGAAAAACAAGCACAAAATCATCCGGTTTTGGACTTTTTGCATGATAAGCATTATCAAACTTTTTTGGTGCAATTTCTTGTATCATAACCAGTTCTCCTTAAAATCAGTAAATATCTTAAATCACTTTTTTCATCTGCCAGCGCCCGGACAAATATCTCACAGCAAATAACAGCGAGCGGACCGCCCAGTCAATAAACATACCAAACCACACGCCTAAAATACCCATGTTACATACCACCGCAAGTAAATAACTGCAAAGCACGCGGAACAGCCACATGGAAATAATTCCTGTCAGCATCGTAAATTTCACATCGCCTGCTGCCCGCAATGCATTTGGCAGGGTAAAACTGAGTGGCCAGATAAAAACAGCAATTGTACTAAACCAGCGAAGCACCTCCGCCGCCATCCGGGTTGCTTCCGGCGAAAGAGAAAATACCGATACAATCGGAACGGCAAATACAAACAAAACTAGATTCATGATCCAATCTCCCAAATAAGCAAACAACATCAGTTTTTTCGTGTATTTTTTTGCCTGTGCCACCTCACCGGCTCCAAGGCAGGTTCCCACCACGGTAATCAGGGCAAGCCCCATCGACATCCCCGGAATATTGGGAAATTCAATAATGGAATAACTGACTGAATTGGCCGCGATTGCCGCCGTTCCAAATGATGTGATCATACTTACTACCATTAATTTTCCGACCTGAAACATGCTATTTTCAATACCGCTTGGAATTCCGATACGGAGAATCCGAAGAATCATTTTTTTATTCGGAAGCAGTGAAGAAAATTTCTTTATCTGCAAAGGATTATACGGGTGGGCAACCAAAACGGTCATACAGATTCCACAGACAACGCGGCTCACAAGCGTTGCAAGAGCCACACCAAGCACCCCATAGCCGAGTGCCACCAAAACCGCATTCAGCGCAATATTAATCGCATTCATTAACACACTGAGTCCCATGCTGACCTTGCTGTTTCCCACACTTCTGAAAATGGCGGCTCCCGCATTATAAATTCCAAGAAATGGATAAGAAAGTGCCGTTACAAACATATAAATCCATGCACTGTGCATAACCGAATCTTCTACACTTCCAAAGATTGCCGGTAACATCTGTTTTCCAAAAACAGCACAAATAAACGCTGCTGCCATGGAGAAAATAAACAACACCGTTTCCAACTGTCCTGCCGCATAAGCAGCATCTTTTGTATCACGCCGTCCGTTGTACTGACTGCAAACGACGGCACCTCCTGTCGCAAGTGCCGCCATTACCTGAATAATCAATAGATTAATATTAGTCGTAAGTGCCACGCCGGATACCGCTGCTTCTCCCGCCTTGGAAACCATCAGCGTATCCACCATGCCGACCATTACATTTAAAAACTGCTCAAACATAAGAGGCATCACAAGTGCCCTTAGCTGTTTTCCTGTGTACATCATAATTCTCATATCCTTGCTTCATTTTCAACCATAGTGTACCACAGGTTTTTCTTCCTTTCAACTATCTAGTTATATCCGATTGCCATCAGGGTGAACTTCTTTGATTCACTTTCATCATTCATGCGAAGTTCAATTGTATGCTCTGCCTCGGCATCCTCTTCGATGGCTACATATACTTTACCGTTGTTCCATCCGCTGGTATCATAACCACTCAGAGTTGCTTGAAGTTTGCCATCTACATACAAATCGGCAGAACCATATTCCACTGAATTGCTCAATTTGTAAATTAACGTAAGTGCTTTACATTTTACTTTTAATTTCAAAGCGTCCGTGCCGCTTGTTGACGTATGCATCCAGTTATCCGGGAACCATGCCGCACCTTTTTGTCCCTTATACTCGTACTGGAAAGAGCCCGTTGCATTATCATTCTGATTAAATCCGCCGGAAGTAAATGATGTAATTGCATTGTCCTTTGTAACATCAGTCTTGGAATCCAACATCTTCATTCCCTGGTAAGCAGATGACTTAACCGGTGCCATCGCATCCATATCGGTGATATTATCTTCTTCTGCCGTTTCTTTGTCCATCTTATCAAACATGCGTGTAATGCAGTCTGCCATCAACTGATAACCGGTGTTGTTTGGATGCAGGGAATCACCAAAGTACCATTTATAAAACGCTTTCTGGTCATTTCCATCAAAATAAGACGAAATCGCATTTCCCATACTAATCATCGGTAAATCATAATGCGTACCAAATGGGCGATAATCGTTTTCACAGACAACACCGCCACTCGCCTTCTGAAATACTGAGAATACAAGCACAACAGCAGATCCGGATTTCAACGCCTGACGAATCAGTCCTTCATAACCTTTTCCTGCAGTTGCCGTACCATAATCATTTACGGCAAATTCAATGAACAGCACATCCGGATGATCGTTTCCTTCCGGTAAACGGTCAATCACATCACGATTGTAACGGACCACACCAATATCGGATGGCGTTCCGCTCATTCCGGCATTAATAAAGTGAACATTTTCTCCATTGTTCTTTCCATATTTCACACCAAATGTTTTTGCCGAAACTTCCGCATAACACATGCTGTTTGGTTTTGCCAATGCGCCCTCTGTAATGGAACCACCAATGTAAGCAAGTGTGACATCTTTTCCGTCTCTCGCATTTTGGATTACCTGCTTGATTCTTGCATTGTTTCCGGTTGAGTACACACTGTCTTCAAGCATTTTCTCATACTCTTCGTCACTGACTTTATAGACATTATTCTGTGCTTTTCCGCTAATGATAACATCATCCACAAGGAATGAATCTGTCGCGGTAGTCATGGTGAGTGTCATCGCTGCATCACCCTGATTTTTCGGAATCGTAATCTCGCCTTTGAGCGTAGTCCATTTACCGCTTGCGCATGCTTTTCCTGCATCTGCGTTTGTAATCAGCGTAACGTCTCTTGCCATTCCATTCTGGTCAGTATAAGTCATACGAAGTGCAATCTTCTGGCTTTTTCCGGTATCCTGCTTTACAACAACGCTGAACTGATAATGTTCACCCGCAATCACATACTCGGGAATTGGAAGTTTTGCACCATCTGTTTCACTCGTTCTGTCTTTCACAAGAAGACTGTTCATACCGCCTTCTGTGTAGTTCTGTGAATTGGAAACTTCCAGTTTGCCACCAATCGGCGCAAATCCTTTGAGGTCCCCGTCTTCAAAATAGTTACTGTATACTTCCGACGCAACCGGTTCCGGCGTCTTAATCGGCACTTTGGTCACCTGTGGTTTCTCCGATGGTGTGCTTGTCGGCTGATTTGTTGGTTTACTCGTCTGCACCGGTGCCTTCGTTCCCTTAACTGTCTTTTTCTTTGTTACAATAATCTTTACGGTTCCAATTTTCTTTGTCTTTTTCTTATACTTTTCCTTCACCGTAACTTTGGCAGTTCCGACTTTTACTGCTTTGACCTTGCCGGAAGCCGAAACTTTAATTCTTTTGTTTGATGCGGTAAATTTGTATTTTGCTTTTTTCTTCTTATTCTTTACCACAATCTTTTTTGATTTTCCCTGCTCAATCGTAATTGTTTTCTTCGCAGGTTTTGCTTTCTTTGCTGCCGCACTGCTGTCCGATGCTGTGGCCGTTAATGACACAACCATCGCCACAGCCAGTCCGTGGCAAAGTAACTTCTTCATTTTTGCGCAACCCATAATTGACCTCCTTTATAATTTTGTATTTATATTATATGGGGTTTATATAAGTTTTGCAAGGTGGCATTTTTTCATGTTCCGTAAATCATCAAGAAAACGGTTACGTTAAGTGGGCACTCCCGTTAAACAAACGCGTAAGGGTATCAGCATGTTAAATACACATGCTCGATACCCACGTGTTTGTACCCACTTATCGCAACCGTTTTCTTGATGATTTACTGGAATTCTGAAAAATTGATATCTAGCACTGTATATAAACTAGTTCTTGTAATGCATTTTTGGGGGGCAGGGCATACTTTTTCTGACATCCACCTGAAGCCCTGTATGGCAACGCTTTTAATATTTCGCTGTATGCTTAGCAAAAAATGAGAATGTTTCTTTCACTATGAGGAACATTGAACACCGTCGGTGCCTAGAGGGCGTATTTTGCCCTCAGGCACCACTACGTGTGTTCTCTTCCGAATGTGAAACAACATTCTCATTTTCTGGCTAAGCATACAGTGAAACTAATTTATTCCAACCCTTCATTATAAATCCGATTGATGGCTGCCTGTGCCTGTTCCATCTCATGTTTTTTTATGATTCGGTCTCTGTCTTCTAAGATTGCTATCATTTCGTCGACAAGCTGTTCTTCTTTTAGCTCGGTCATGCGGTACAAATAGCCAAGCATTCGTGTGGCTGTATAATCGGTATTCATATATTTGTATGCAATCTCCCGGCACAGACTTTCGGCGAAGCCTTTTTGTAATAGTATTTCGTAAATTGCGTCACTTTTTCTTGTATCCATGAAATTCCTCCAATTTCAATACACTATTGCTCACCTGCATATTGCTACTTTCCAGACGTAACAAATCCAAAATCGCATTCATCGTGTCTGTCCACCATAAACATATACGCAGGCACCGCCCCCAATCACCAGATAAAACGACCGGAGCGGATTTTGGAGACTTCTTTAGAAACCCGGCATTTTTCCAAAATCAATGCCATATGTGTAATACGTTCCCGTGTCTTTTCTCATAAGAAGTGCTTCGTTCATTTTTATGTATTCAATTCCTTTCACGAGAAATGATTTGCCAACGGCTGTGTTGTATAGTCCTTCGGTTAGGGTTTGGTAAGTAGGCATAGGCGCTCCTTTCTCTCAATCCATAAAATTACGTGCTGTTTATTTCCTGTTAATAAGGCTATTTTTTTGTGTTATATTTTCTTGTTTACGTAAAGAAATCATTTCCCCTATGAGTCTATACTCGGCACGCGAATCATCCCATGCCTTTCTAAATTCCGGATCATTCTGTTTTTGTTTCTCAATTTCGTTTTTTACATTAATCTCATCAAATGGCATTTTTCGTAACCTCCTTTTATGTTGCATATTTTTGACAGATGGCAAGCAAAATTAGTTTTTCGCAAAGGCTCTATTAATACTCTTTTTCGATTTCCGTTTCAATTCCATACATAGTCTTGAAATATTCCAAATCAGCCGACGTTTTTATCAGCATAATTTCTCTCATTTTGCCTGTATGAATATTTTTAAATCCAGCAATCTGCTCCCCATTGCAAATGCTCGCTTTAATAATGGGCTTTTCGTTTTCTCTGTCAAAATCTCCACTTGGCGCAGCCTTTTCTCTTTTCTTGAAAAATCCCATAGCAGCCACCTTCTTTCAGTTGGAATGTTTGGTCTTAGTGTAACATGGGTTGGGGAGGGTGGCAAGGGGAGACTCTGTGTCTCCCCCCTATGTTATATCTGACTACTTTCCCCTTCTGAGATATTATACTCTGCACAATTGCTTGTCTTTAATTTCTGCTCTATCTTCCACCAATGTCTTTTGACCTGATTACGAATTTCGCTCTCTAGCAAAGAACTTTCATCAAAAATGTCATGCGATTTATATGCATATGTAAGGAAATTGCCATATCCTTTTTTTCTTTTTGCACCTAAATGCGTATATAATTTATACACCGCTTTTCGCCCTGCATTATATGCTTTTTCATCTTTTGACATTTTTACTGATTTTATTTTTTTATATGCTCTACAATAATACTTAAATACGCTTTTCTCACGAATACGAACTTTTCTACCATCAAAAGTAAAGCCAAGATAACTCAAAGAGCATCTTTTCCTATTTTTTGTTTCAATATGTCCCTCATGATAAAAATAGTGTTCCGTCTTATCTTCATTTAAAATTAAATTTGGAATCTGATCTCTAACTCCGTATATAAAACCATCTATTTCCTTATCATAATCTTTTTGAATTTCTTTATCTGTCATCATAGGAACGACCATTATAATATCATCGCAATAGCGTCTATACATACCATTATGTGACGTAATAAAATCATTTATTTTTTTATCAAATTCAATCATGTATATATTTGCATACACAGCACTTATCGAAGAGCCTTGTGGAATCTGATAATCTTTTGTGTTTTTCTTTAAATATCTTTTTTTGACATCTTGAAACTCCTTTGTTTCAAAATATTTATTAAGATAACGCATATCACGGCGCAAGCTCCCCTTTTCATTCTCAATATCACTTGCGTTTATATATGAAAATCGCGTTATATTTTTGAATATAGCATAATCAGCATCATCCAGGGATTTATCCTCTAATATATGTCTTATCATTTTCTTTAAATATTTATGATTTAATCTATCAAAAAACTGCGAAAAATCCCCTACAAATACATAAGCATCCTTACACTTAACAATAAATTCAAAAACTTCTCGTGCAAAATGAATATTACATTTGCCAGGTGTACAGTTTCTATACGCAATTACTGCCCGATTTATTCCATGTTCCTTGACATAGCAATTGTATTGATTATTTAATCTATTTCCATAGTATTCATAAATAAATCGGTCAATATGTGCAGCATAATAAATATTTCTTACCTTTGTCTTCTTATGCTTAACACCTTCCGAATCACTGATATACTTGCTAAAATCAATGTCAAAATGAATAAACGGATAAAAACCATGTTTCCCCACCCAATGAATGTTTTCAACCTTACTTTTAAATTGTTTATAGCTTTTCTTCATATCAAAATGTGTATAAAACTTATCTTTGTAAATATTATTTCTCATTTTTTTCTCCTAAAAGCCCGATAATAAACGACCGGTAGATATCTTACTATTATCGAGCCTTAAAATCGATTGGACTTTACATTTTGTAAAGAACTCTACCATCCTCCAATAACAATATATTATATAATATTATTATCAACTACTTAAAATCGTTGATAACAGGAGGTGATGAAATGAACAACGTAATGATATACATTATTTATTACATCTGTCTAATGAATGTCAAGAACGTTCTTGACATTACAAACAGTATTCCCTTACAGCCATTTCCATAAGGCAAAAATTACTTGTTATTTTTCCGCATAATTCATCTTTTCTGCGACTTTTCCCAAACTATTGTTAGTATCAACTGTGTATTCATATGTAATTTGCTTTTGCGAATCCGTCATATCATTATTATCTGTCCATAATTCGCATTGTGTCATCACAGTCTCAACCGCATCATCCCTTCCCTCTGGCGGATATCCGTGTTTTTTTAATAACCGCTTTATCATCATTCGCATTTTTGCACGAGCAGAATCTCGTTTTTGCCAATCAATCGTCTTATTACGCCGTAATGCATCTGCTAATTCTTTTGTAAGTGCAATCAATTCCTCATTCTCATAAAAGTCCTTTATTGCCTGTGGTTTAGTCAATGCATCATAAAACGCTAGCTCATCTGCTGTAAGACCTAATTCATCACCCTCTTTTTGTGCCGCTGCAATTTGTTTAGCAAGATTAAGCAGTTCTTCAATTACTTGCTCATTCGTCAACATACCATTTAGATAGCGATTCATTGCAGCCTTTATAATCTCACTAAATTTTTCAGATTTAACAACATTTGTCTTTCTGTAAATATATATTTGTTCTGCAATAAGTTTTTTCAACAATTCAACTGCCAAATTTTTCTCTTTCATCCTCGATACTTCTTCAAGAAATTTGGGATCAAAAAGAGAAAAGTTTTCTGATATATCCGAAAACAAATTTATTACACCATCACTCTTAATACTGGCTTTGAGAAGTTCACTTATTCTTTCATTCATTTCCGGTAATGATATTTTCTTTGAACTTCCCTTATTCATCAGTCGCATAATAAGCACTCGTACCGCTTCAAAAAATGCAGCTTCTATACGCAATTCTTTCTCCACTAAAGAAGAACACAGCGATAAAGCTTGTCTCAAAAGAAGCGATTCTTTCAAAAAATCAGTCTTCTTTTCTTCTTTGTCAACTGCAACCATGAAATTGACTCCACCACTAATTATTTTTGACCTCTGCAAATTGCTTCCCTGTATAAAGTTAGAATAATCATAACCATGAAATAAGTCTCTACAAACAGATAACTTCTCTTCAAATTTAGGGAAAGCAACTTTTGCAATATCAGTATCTCCATAATTCTTTTTATCGCGTTTCGTATAGTCATTCATTGCCTCTTTTAATGCAGAAGCAATTCCAACATAATCAACAATCAATCCGCCTTCTTTATCTTTATATACACGATTGACCCTTGCAATTGCCTGCATTAAATTATAGCCTCTCATCGGCTTATAAACATACATGGTTGCCAACGATGGAACATCAAATCCAGTCAACCACATATCAACAACAATTGCAATTTTAAATGGACTACTATCATCTTTATATTTTGTTGCTAGTTCATCCCTATATCGTTTATTACCAATTATGCTTCGCCACTGCTCTGGATCTTTATTACTTTCGGTCATAACAAGTCCTACTTTTTCGCTCCATTCTGGACGCAATTCCAATATTTTGTTATAAATTTTCATTGCTATCGTGCGCGAATATGCAACAATCATAGCCTTTCCTGTCAATAAATCTGCACGATTGTTCTCATAATGCCCTATAATATCGGTGACAAGTGAATGGATCGTTTTCTCATTTCCTAATATTGCTTCCATCTGCCCTAGCTGCTTTTTGCTTTTTTCAATAACTTCTGCATCTGCACTTGCCGCCATTAAATCATATTCCGTATCAATTAATTTCAGCGTCTGTTCATCAAGATTAAGTTTAATTACTCTACTTTCATAATAAACCGGCTTTGTCGCACCATCTTCAACTGCTTGTGTCATATCATAAATATCAATATAATTACCAAATACCTCTTTCGTACTTCTATCTTTCAATGAAATAGGTGTTCCCGTAAAACCTACATAAGTAGCATTAGGTAAATTGTTCCGAATAACTCTAGCAGTACCAATTTTTATTTCTCCAGTCTTTGTATCAACTTTTTCCTTTAATCCGTACTGTCCACGATGCGCTTCATCTGCCATTACAATAATGTTCCGGCGTTCTGACAAAGGTTCCTCTGCCTCTTCGAATTTTTGCATTGTTGTGAAAATAATGCCATTCGCCTGTCTTCCATTTAACCAGTCCATTAGGCCGACATCCTCTTTAGACGAATGAAGCCCTAGTTTTCTGCACGTTGCCTGTACCGGTTCCTGTCTCAAAAAACGACTGCATTTCAAAAACTGTCCATACAACTGATTGTCCAAATCATTTCGATCGGTTATTACAACAATCGTTGGACTGTCTAGCTCAAACTGCAATAAGTGTGCATAAAATACCATTGATAAAGATTTTCCCGAACCTTGCGTATGCCAGAAAACCCCTCCTTTACCATCTGTTTTTATTGCCTTTTTTGCCATCTCAACTGCCTTTTTCACAGCAAAATATTGATGATATCCTGCAAGAATCTTTAAATGCTGCAACCCCTCATCTGAAAAACATATAAAATTTTTAATGATATCCAGTAATCGACTTTTTTCGAACATCCCATCAAAAAACGTATCGAATTGGGCTTGTTTTGTATTTTCATAATTTCCATCTTTTGTCTTCCACTCCATAAAACGATCTTCACCAGAAGTAATTGTACCTGCACGCGATGTAAGATGGTCACTTATAACGCAAATACAATTGTAAATAAACATAGACGGAATTTCCTGCATATAATTTCGTATTTGTGCATATCCCTCTGAGGCATCTGTTTCTTCTCTAGATGGTGATTTCAACTCAATCAACACAATCGGAAGCCCGTTTAAGAACAAAATAATATCCGGACGTCTATTACTGTTTTCAACAAACGTCCACTGATTTGCCACAATAAACGAATTATTGTCAAGATTTTCATAATCCACTAAATAAACAATGGCATTTTTTTCCTCTCCCTGCTCATTGTATCGCACTTCAATTCCATTCTGTAAATAATCCATAAAAGTTTCGTTTTTTTGAACCAATTCGCCATTTTCGTAGTTCTTTAATTTATACATAGCCTCATTAATTGCTTCCGCCGGTAATGCCGGATTCAGCCTATAAATATATTCCAAAAGCACTTCATCATACAATGGACTCTGAAAATCACGTTCCACGTTCGGACCATATGCATATTGATAGCCCATATTCCGAAATAATTCTAAAACCGCCTCTTCATAATTTGCCTCCGAAAATGTTGTAACCATATTTTAACACCTCCTACTTCAAAACAATTTGTTTGCGTATTTTATCCTCAACTTTTTCCAACTTATAGTAACTCTCAACCAACTTATTCATCGCATCATAAACATCTTTTCTATAATTTGGCTCACGATATATCCCACACAAATTTTCTAGTTCTAGCTTCCTCTTATGTCCTTCTTCTTCTATCTTATCACAAACAATCTGGTATTGATACATCCTCCATAAAACCTCTCCGTAATCTGAAACAAATTCACTACAAAAAAATCTCTTCTTCCCCCTAAAAATCAATTCTATTCTAGTTGCAGTGCTTTTGATTTCCTCTAATTTTTTCAATAATTTAACTCTGTAATTGTCATCCGATGAATTATTTATTGCATCGCCTAATTCTTTTAAATAAGAATTATTTGTCAAAAAGCAAAATATTATCGTATTCGACGACAAACGCACATCATCTCTATATTCTCGAAAATGTGCTTTATTGCTGTTACATAATTCCATAAGCCCCTTAACAAACATATATGTATTTAATCTTTTTTTAAATAAAGCCTGTTTATTGCTTAATCTCATCTGTTGTCTTGTTTGAACCAACGCAATAATAGTACCTGCCACGGTAATAACAGATAGTATTAATTCATATATCCATTTTTCCACCTAATTCCTCCTAACTAATCAGTGTAAACAAGAATTTAGAGCAGCAAATTGAGATGGTTCTGCTTAAAACCATTAATGATACCGATACTCAGCCAGTAAAGCTTGGCGATTACCTTTACATCAAGGGGCGTATTGGATGGAAAGGTTTAAAAAAATCAGAGTATTTGCCAATTTCAAACTACCGTATCATCAATGGTGAGAGTCTCACTCTATCGGGCATTGACTGGAACAAAGCTGGTTACATATCCGCTGAAAGATATGAGGAATCTCCTGAAATAATGCTTAGCATTGGAGATATCCTTCTTTCTAAGGATGGAACTATCGGAAAAATTGGATATGTCGATAAACTGGATGCTCCGACTAGTGTTGCATCAGGAATTTTTGTAATCAGGAACACCAGGCAATCCGAAATTTCAACACAGTTCATTTACTATTTGTTAAAGTCTAAGCTGTTTAAAGCTTTTATCGCTAGTAGGACAGAGGGAAGCGTCATTCCTCATCTTTATCAAAAGGATTTTATGGAATTTGAATTCCAACTTCCGTCACCTGATGATATGAAAATTTTTGATGATACTACAGCCGATATGTTTTCCTTGGTGTTTTCAAATCTTAATGAAAATGAAAGGCTCATTCATTTAAGAGATTCATTGTTGCCAAAGCTTATGTCCGGTGAACTTGATGTCTCTGATACAGACATCTAAGCCGCTAAATTCTTGTTTATCGCAATATTTAGTTGAATTTTATCATCCAAGGACTTTAGCACACTCGCAATCTTTCTTTGTCTATCCAATCCAATGTCCGGAATCTCGTACTGCATAATTGAGTCCTTATCTCCTCGTGGCATTTTTGTTCCTTTTGATGTTGCCATTGAATACAAAAAAAATTCGTCATTTGCAAGTACATAATACAAAAAATCCTTGTCCGTCATTGGATTCGGCGTAAAAACCAACACGTCATTTGAGCAACCACCATCATATTTTGCTTGCCAAATTTTTTTGAAATACGGACGAATATTCGAAACAAGAACATCTCCTTTCCTATATTCCTGTGTTAATACAATACTTGGCAAAGAACTCGCTTCTGTTATCCCTCCTTTATTCGGTAACATATTTTCAGTTGAAATATATGTTATATTATTTAACCGCTTTACCTCTATTTTCCCTTTACGATAACTACATATGTCCGATAGTTTACACCTCATATCCAATCGCCCCCAATTTCTTACGAATTTCGTCCTCCAGTTGATGCGACTTTTCAAACATATCAGAAAGTTCCGATGTAAGGCGAGTCATTTTTTCCTCAAAAGGTTCACCATCGTCTTCCACTTCTTCAATTCCTACATACCTTCCCGGTGTCAGAATAAAATCCTGTTTCTCAATCTCCTGAGTGTCTGCTATTGCACAAAAACCCTTAACTTCTTCAAGTGTTCCATTCTGAAACTGTAAAAAAGTATCTGCCAGTTTTTGAATATCCTCGTCTGTAAAATCTCGGTGCTTACGATCTACCATATGACCCATTTTACGTGCATCAACAAATAAGGTTTTTCCTTTTTGGCTCTTGTTTTTACTGATAAACCAAAGAGTAACCGGAATCGTCACACTATAAAATAACTGCGTTGGTAAAGCAACGATTCCCTCTACAAGGTCATCCAAAATAATATTCTTCCTGATTTCACCTTCCCCACCTGTTTGGGATGATAAAGCACCATTGGCAAGAACAAGACCAATTTTTCCATTAGGTGAAAGATGATAAATCATATGCTGTATCCATGCATAGTTTGCATTACTCGCTGGAGGGACTCCGTATTTCCAACGACCATCCGATAATAACTTCTCCTGATTCCATGGATGATAGTTAAAAGGTGGATTTGCTAAAATAAAATCCGCTTTAAGCGTAGGATGTAAATCCTTAGTGAATGTATCTGCTTGATAAGGTCCAAAATCCGCGTCAATACCTCGAATTGCCATATTCATTTTTGCCATTTTCCAAGTATCAGCATTTGCCTCTTGTCCATATACTGAAATTGCACTACGGTTTCCATTATGAGCCTCTATGAATTTTGCACTTTGAACAAACATACCACCTGAACCGCATGCTGGGTCATAAACTCTACAATTTTCATACGGTTTAAGAATCTCAACTAAAGTTCTTACAACACTTGATGGTGTATAAAATTCTCCACCACCTGCACCTTCTTTTTCAGCAAAACGCGCAATAAAATATTCATATGTCCGTCCTAATAAATCCTCATCTATTCCCGTTTTAGACATATCAATACTATTAGTAAAAATATCTACAACATCACCAAGCACCTGCTTGTCCAAATCCGGATTTGCATAATTTTTAGGAAGAACATTTTTTAGTTTTTTATTATCTGCCTCTATAGCCTTCATAGCATTGTCCAACACTATGCCAATCTCTGGAGTATGTGCCGCATCTGCAATTGTGTTCCATCTTGCCTCTTCTGGAACAAAAAAGACATTTTCCATTGTATAGGCATCTATATCATCTTCAAATCCTTCACCTTCGTCCAAAAGTTCTTGACGACGTTTATCAAAGGCCGCTGAAATATATCTCAAAAAAATCAAGCCTATTATAACCTTTCGATATTCCGAAGCTGGAATATGTCCCCACAAAACACATGCTGCATCCCATATTTGACTTTCAAAACCTATATTTGCATTGCTTTTCTTCGCCACTATATTTTTCCTCCTCGCCTTTGTTTTATAATTTTGAATTGTTTAAAGTATAACATCATTCACTTTATTTTACAATAAATAAGCATGGCTACAACAGCTATTCGACAAGTATTATTGATATTTACATCTCATCCTGAAAACTCTTGTAAACACCATAAAATCCACACACTATAAAAAATACTATTACTAATAGCATTATAAACAACACTTCGACGCTGAAAAATTTCATCATAAAATCTGTTCCAACAAATAACACAATTGATAATCCCACACACAATTCATCAAGTTTATTAATTCCTTTAAACACTTTCTTACTCGCTCTAGTCCATATTCTTTCACAACGCACGTCAACAATAAACAACGAAATCATTGCTAGTATTGAAATACCAATATCCACTTTATCAGAAATATATTGAGGTATACATAGCCCTTTTTCAACAAAAGATACAATGAATTCTATTAAAGAAATACAGCATATCACAATTGAAAACAACGAAAATATAAAATCTCGATGTTTTTTCGCATCTACATAACGCTCTTTTTTCTTTATTTCCATATATAAAGGTAAAATCTTATTTCCCGTTACCTTATATTTTCCTTCCTTATATTTTCCTTCCTTATATTTTTGATACTCTTTTATGTAATTTTTCTTTTTTAAAGACCTCAAGCTTTCCTCAGATGCTGAAATCCCATTAATTTCGTAAGAAGTTGCATTAAATTTTTTTATCCATTTACAAACAATCTTTTCTTCGTCTTTTGACAAATTTTGCATTACATCTATCGGAACATATAATTCGTGAAAAGATTCTATGCGTCTATATTTCCCACTACAAATTTTCGTTACTATCTTCATTTGCGTAACCAATGTCTGATTCAATTTATTTCCAATATACTCCTGTCCCGTTTTCCCCTCCTTCACCTTTAAAAATATTTTATCTGCAACAGTTTTCCTATCACTTTCACTACCTGTCTTTTCCAATAACTCAAAATCTTTCTCAACAGTTTTCATAAAATAATAACAATATTCAACAATTCCTTTAAAATATTCTTTACGCATAAAAATATCAAAACATCCCCATAGATAACCAATCTGTGAATAACTTTGTTCTAGTTTTTTTACTAAACGAGAACTAATTCTGTACCACCATAAATACTCCTCAACAGATGATTCGTATTTAATGCTATTCATATAATAAGATAATGCAAAAAAACAATTTTCAAAACTTTCTAGCGATTTTGTTTTCTCTAATTTATATCCTATAAGACCACACACAAAGGCAGCGATGAAAATTTCAAAAAGCCCCCACAAAATTCTGCACCAAAAAAATGGCGCAGAAAAAAAATCATGATGGAGCACAAATCCCAATACCATAATTATACAAAAATCTAAATATAACCAATTTCGTACATATTTCATAAAATAACCCCTTTCATATTGAATTTATCCAATATTTTCCCCCAAAAAAATCCCCAACTCACATTCCTGTGTTCTGGGGATTCATCCATTCCTATTTATCTATCCCCATCAGCGCTTTATACGCCAATATTATCACACTTCAAAGATGATGTCAAAAAATCTGTAATTTTTTGTAATATTTTTATATCCATCATCACCAAACATTTAATTTTTTATTTATTATTCTGCCAGCCCCTTTTCCATTTTCTCGAAAATCACATCAATTTTTCCTTCGTTGTCTCTACTTTACCACGCTCCGATGTCCAATAAACACCCCTGCAAAAAAACTCACTGTTTATTTCGTATGCGTTTAAATATCTCATACTGACGTTCCAATTCTTGCTTCTCATCAGTTAGCATTCCTTTTGCCTCTAAAATCCGATCAATTGCCTGTGCCGGGTCCATCGTATGATAAGGCAAAAATAAATCTCTCAATTCTTTGGGTTTTACTATTTTATATATCTGAGCAGATGTCATATTGTAAGTAAATGCAAAGTATCTATAAATGTAGCCAATCCAAAACATTTCATTTCTTGTATATTTCACCGAACCATAATTTGAAATGCCGTACTCTTCGTTTATCAACTCTAAAATATCGTTTGCCTGAATATTGCTTTCAAGAATGGATTCGTTGTCAAATCTTTTTGCTATCTCACTCTTCATAAAACGTCTAATGAAAATTTCGGAACTTGTATCCATTTTCTCAACAGATTTTTCAAACGTCTCTGCCTGTAATGAACACAAAATTACGCCATCCTTTGAAATCTTTCTCATGCATTTGTCACCTCTTTACTTCAAAATTTCATCAATATACAAGCCCTGCCCTCTATATTGCCGCTTTGCTAATTTAACTTTATCATCTCCAAGTTTTGATTCTTCAAACCTTATATTTTTATAGTATTCTCTTTCATTATTTGAAATATAACAACGCTCTATAAGTTTTGCCTGAGACGCAGCTTTTTCACTAATAAATATATACTGCATGCCCAAATTTGTTGCTGCCAAACAATGTTTGCATTGCTCGTCCGTAAGTTCTCCTGCAATAAATGAGTTGATAATCTGAAACATACGATTGTCTGCAATGGGAGCAATTACATAATCACATTCTCTTGACTGTTTCACAAGTGCCTTTATTTTCGGGTGTGTCTTATACTCTTCTAGTGTTCCTCTGTAATATGCAATCGTCATCATCCATTCTTGATTTACTTCATATCTTTTACATTTCAAGTTTTTATCATCAAAATTCAAATAATAAACCGATGAATGATCGAATCCTGAAACAAAGGATATTGCTTGCTCGTAAGTTTCCCCGGTATAAAATCCCTGTCCAAAATCATTATTTTGCCTTCCATAATGGACATCTATTTCTCCATTAATCTCGCTTTTAGCACCGTGAAATAGTAATTTTGCATTGGTTCCTAAATCATCTCGCCAAAGCATTTCCTTTAATTTGTTTATCTTGATTTTTTTATCAAATGCATACGAATATACACTCTCTAAAAAATTTGAAGAGGGTCTCGTTTTTCCTAATTCATTTCTTGATACAGTCACTTGCTCTACACCAAGTTGAGACGCAAATTCACTTTGTGACAAACCTAGTATCTCGCGAATTGATTTTAAGTCTTCTGAAAAATTATAATTCATTGTAATCACCACCTAACTTATTTATAACACATTACTTAAACAAGTTCAATACCTAAAAATCCCCATACAAAAAAACAACCCCGCACTTTCCAAAGTACGAGGTCATTCAAATGATTTTTATTCAGTTTCCTTTTGCTGATACCATATGCACATCCATCTGTGGAAATGGGATGGAAATACCGGCTTCGTCAAACGACTTCTTAATCTGCTCGGTCATTGCCCAGCGAGTCGTCCAGTAATCTTCCGGTTTCACCCAGAGCTGAATCAGCAAAATCACGGCACTGTCACCAAGCTCCGAAACGACAACGCGAATTGGTTCGTCAGGAAGTCTGTCTTTCTGGCTCTCACCGATTTTCATCAACACTTCTTTTGCCAGGTTAAGCGGTGCGTCATAAGCAATTCCAACTGAAATATCCACACGGCGGCGGTCTTCTTTTGTTGCATTGACAATGTTAGAATCCGCCAGTTTTCCATTTGGTAAAATGACGGCACGGTTATCAGCCGTTGTCAGCGTGGTGTAAACCACATCAATCTTCTGAACAACGCCTTCCACATCACCGACAATGATGTAATCACCGACACAAAACGGCTTCATAATCAAAATCAGGACACCACCGGCGAAGTTGGCAAGGCTGCCTTGAAGGGCGAGACCGATTGCAAGACCGGCAGAGCCGACAATTGCTACGATTGAGCTGGCTGCAAATCCAAAAATCTGCGCCACGATAATGATAAGAAGCACATACAGTGCGATTTTTCCGGCCGATAAAAAGAATGAAATCACTCCCGACTCCATCTCCCTCTTCTCCATCGAGCGGCGCACAATTTTCAATAGTTTTTTTATAAGCTTTGAGCCAACAAAAAAGACAATGATTCCAATGGCGAGGGAAAGGATAAAATCCATTCCCCGCGGAATCAGCTGCTCTACATATTGAATGAGCTGCTGCATTATATTTACCATGATTTAACTCTCTTTCTTTTTGCGTCCTGCTTTTGACGGCACTTTTGTGCAGGTAAATACCTGAATGGCAAGTGGCGCAAGACGACACTCAATCGAATTTACTCTGCCATCCCAGTGCTTGCGTTTGGACTGTTTTACGCGCGGATTCACAAATCCGGTTCCGCCGTATTCGGACGCATCACTGTTAAAGATTTCTTTATATTTTCCGGCAAACGGCACACCGATACGGAATGCCTCGTAAGAAACCGGAGTAAAATTGCACACAACCAAAAGTGTTTCGTCTTTGCTTTTTCGTAAAAAAGCAATTACACTGTGATCCGCATCCAATGTACTAATCCACTCAAAACCGGCAGGACGTGCATCCAGTTCATACATCGCCGGATGTGCCAGATAGAACGAATTGAGAACACTGACATACTGGCGCAGTCTCTCGTTATCCGACATTTCTCCGTCTACGGCATCCAAAAGATTCCAGTCGAGTTCCCGTTTCTCCGAAAATTCTCTTTCCTGTCCAAATTCCTGACCCATAAAAATCAACTTTTTGCCCGGATGTGCTGCCATGTAACCGTATGTCAGACGAAGTGTAGCAAATTTATCCGAAATACTTCCCGGCATTTTCGTAAACATGGAGCCTTTCATGTGAACGACTTCATCGTGGCTCAAGACAAGCATAAAATCTTCCGAATACTGGTAAATCATGCTGAAGGTGAGCATACCATGACGACCTTTACGAAACAGCGGGTCGGTGCGGATGTACTCCAGATAATCATTCATCCAGCCCATGTTCCATTTCAAATCAAAGTCAAGGCCGCCCTCTTTGACAGGACCGGTCACCTGCGGCCACGCCGTAGATTCCTCAGCAACCGAAAAGCTTCCATCTTTTCTTTCATGAATTTTTTTGTTCAAATTCTGTAAAAATGCAATGGCTTCTAAATTCTCATTTCCGCCATAAACATTGGCAACCCATTCGCCATCTTCCTTGCCGTAATTGAGATACAACATCGAAGCAACTGCGTCCATCCGAAGTCCGTCAATGTGGAAACGCTCCAGCCAGAACAGCGCATTGGCAGTGAGGAAATTGATTACTTCCGGTCTGCCATAATTGTAAATCAGCGTGCCCCAGTGCGGATGTTCGCCCTGACGCTTGTCCAAATGCTCATACAAACAAGTGCCGTCAAAACGGGCAAGTCCATGTTCGTCTTTTGGAAAATGCGCCGGTACCCAGTCTAAAATAACGCCGATTCCATGCTGGTGCAGAAAATCTACCAAATACATAAAATCATCCGGCGTTCCATAACGGGAAGTCGGTGCATAATAACCGGTTACCTGATACCCCCAGGAAGCGTCATACGGATGCTCCATAATCGGCATCAGTTCCACATGCGTATAACCCATTTCCTCACAATAATCGCAAATCATCGGAGCAAGTTCACGATAATTATAAAATTCTTTTTCGGCATCCGCCGGCTTTTTAAATGCGCCAAGCGCCACTTCGTAAACAAGCATCGGCTCCTTTTTCGCATTCCATTTTTTACGCTTAGCAAGCCACTTTTCATCTTTCCAGTGATACTTATTCAAATCCCATACAATACTTGCCGTCGCCGGACGACGCTCTGCATAATTGCCGTACGGATCTGCTTTCATCACGCGCTTTCCGTCCGCGCCCCAGATTTCATATTTATACAAATCTCCGGCATTTACACCCGGAACAAACAACTCGTAAATTCCTGCTGCCTCCAGATAGCGCATCGGATTTCTCGCTGCCTGCCAGTCGTTAAAATCACCTACGACGCTAACCGCCTTTGCCTCCGGCGCCCACACAGCAAAATACGTTCCTTTCACACCCTCGATTGTCATCGGGTGAGCACCCAGTTTTTCATAAACGGTATCGTGAATTCCGTTGCTAAACTGCGTCATGTCCACGCCGTCAAACAAAGAGTCTACTGCATAAGCATCCGTTTTTTCAATTTTCTTTTTCCCCTGTTTCAAGACAAAATGATACGAAGGAATCTTTTTTGCCGGAATCAATACCGCAAAATACCCGGTCTCGTCCATTTTTGTCATTTTGTATTCTTTTTTTAAATCCTCACCGGAAACGACAATCGAATCTGCCTCCGGTTCAAATGCCGTGATAAGCACATGGCTTTTGTCCACCTGCTTCGGTCCAAGAACCGTCTCCGGTCTGCCGCACTCGGCATACATAAGCGCCTCAATTTCCGGCCACTGCATATAGTCTTCTAATTGTTTTGCCATAATCTTCTCCCTTTTCTTTACTCGTTATACCAAGCTACAATTTCTTCCCCATCTTCTGTGTATTTTTTCTCTTCTTTTGGCATATATTTTTTCATAACATGCTCCATTGGGAACGTGTACAAGAGTGACGCAGCACCCGGCGCAAAAATGAAAATAAGCACCACGTTTGTCACCATGCCAAACCAGATAAGTGCTACCGTTGCCGCCAGAATCACAAGCATCAAAAGTGTATGCAGAAAATGACGGAACGCGCAATATAAACTCAAACGCAGAATCTGCGAGAATTTTGTTCCAAAGCGTGAAATAATCGGGTAAATGTAACAGCTGATACACAAAATGATAAACAAAAGGGCGTAATACGCACCAATCAGATACCCGCCTTTTTCACCGCCGGTCTCCGCTACAATATTCATGTTCAGCCAAAGAAGCACCACGATAATTGCCGTTACAACCCACGCAATTGTGGACTGCAAAAAGTTTGTCTTAAAACTGTGCCAAAACTCACGCCAAACATAACTGCGGTTGTGGCGCAGCACTTTGGCACTTACATAATACAGTGATGTCGTTGCTGCTCCCACGGTAACAATCGGAATACAAAACACGAGATAAATAAGTGTCAGCCAGCCAATATCAAAAATTTTGCTGAGCGTGCGCATTACCATATTGTCCGAATTAAAAAACTTATCCATTTAAATTTTCCTCCTTAGATTTCGTGAATAAATAATCCACTGCGTAATTTCGGTTCAAACCACGTTGATTTTGGCGGCATCAAAAGTTTTTGGTCTGCCACGTCAAAAAGTTCCGTAATGGATGTCGGATACATGGAAAATGAAACTTTCATGTCGTTATCTGCCCGACGCTCCAATTCTTTGAGTCCGCGGATTCCTCCGATAAAATCAATCCGCGAATCGGTACGCGGGTCGCCAATACCAAGAACCGGTCCCAAAAGATAATCCTGCAGCACCGATACATCCAGTGAACCAACCGCATCTTTTCCTTCAAACAACTCTGGTTTTGCTATCAGGCGGTACCACTGTTTGTCAAGATACATTCCAACTTCGCCCTTCTTTTGTGGGCGGACAGCGCCATCTTCTTCATTTACCTCAAAGCATTCAGCTACTTTTTCCAAAAATTCGTCTTTACTTAATCCATTTAAATCTTTTACGGTACGGTTATAATCCATAATCATCAACTGGTCATGCGGGAAAAGCACCGACAGGAAATAATTAAATTCTTCATCCCCGGTATAACCCGGATTTTCTTTTCTGCGTTTCAATCCGACTTTCACTGCCGAAGCTGCACGGTGGTGGCCATCTGCAATGTAAATATTTTCAATATCCGCAAACGCTTTTCCTAATTTTTCTACGTCCTCTGCCTCCGCAATTTTCCAGACGCGGTGTGTAATTCCATCCACCGCCGTAAAATCATAAATCGGCTCTTCTTTCTGCTTTTTCGCCACAATTTCATCAATCACTTTTTCACTGCGGTATGCAAGAAAGATTGGTCCGGTCTGGGCATTACACGTGTCCACATGTGTAATACGGTCAATTTCTTTGTCTTCTCTTGTATTTTCATGTTTTTTGATTACGCCATTTACATAATCATCCACGGATGCGCAGGCAACAATCCCCGTCTGTGAACGTCCATCCATCACGAGTTCATATACATAATACGCCGAATCTGTGTCTTTTATATAAACACCGTCCGCAATATCTTTTTCGAGCAATTCTTTTGCTTTTTGATAAACTTCCGGTGCATAGGTGTCCACCGAATCGTCAAAACTGGTTTCTGCACGGTCAATTTTTAAAAATGACATTGGCTCACGAAGAACTTCTTCTTTTGCCTCCTGTCGATTATATACATCATATGGTAAAGCGGCAACTCTCGCTGCTTTTGATTTTTCAGGTCTTACACATTGAAATGGTCGAATGACTGCCATATCTGTTGTACCTCCTATCTGATTTTCTGCTTTTCTAACGTATTATATCTATTATACCGAATTCCATGAGTATTCGCAAGCATTTCGGGGCATACTGCTTCTAGGAGGGATGATTTTGAATAAGAAATTAAAGAAACAAACTACTGATTTTCTGAAATGTGGTCTCATCGGCTGGGGTATGGAATGTTTATGGACCGGATGCGGCTCTTTGTGCGGAGAAAAAAATAAGAAAATGCCCTGCCAGACGTCCATCTGGATGTTCCCCATTTATGGCATGGCGTCCGTTCTTTCTCCTCTCTGTAAAAAAATGCAGGGCAGGCATGTCCTCGTGCGCGGCTCCGTCTACACCGCCTGTATTTTCCTCACCGAATACAGCACCGGCTCTTTCTTGAAAAAACGCGGCTGCTGCCCGTGGGATTATAGTAAATCCAAAGCAAATTATAAAGGAATCGTCCGCTTTGACTACGCCCCACTCTGGTTTTTGGTTGGGCTGATGTATGAGAAGGTGTTGATGAAGTAGGAATCGGGCGGGCTTTTTGTTTTCGAGTAGTTTATTAAAAAAATATGTATCAAGTGGGCGCTCTCGCTCGTTGAGTGCATAGCGGTATGGGCACTGAAAATACCAGTGCTCTATACCGACGTACTCAAACCCACTTGATACATATTTTTTTAATAAATTACGAAGATAAAAAGTCGTACAATTCTTGATACAGGGCGTCTCTTTTAATGCAGGTAAGTGAAGTATGCAACCTTAACCTTTATAAAAAGCGAAAAGAGTTGCATGAATTTTGAAAAGAAGTGTCTGAAAACAACCAAAAGGCAAGAAATTCATAGAAAGAGTTGCATTTGCCCTGTGATTTTCTTTAATAAAGGCTGATAATCAGGCAAATATGCAACTCTATAAGACAAATCAAGTAAAAAGCGTTGTTTGGGCTCGATGTTGCGCTTAAGTCGCCCCGATTGTGCCAAAAATTTGTTGCCAATCGATTTGGAATTCCAGTAATACAAAAGAAAAACTTTGAGACTCGTGGGTTTTGAGTACGTCGGTATGTGGCACTGGTAGTTTCAGTGCTCATACCGCTACGCACTCAATTAGCGAAAGCGCCCACGAGACGCAAAGTTTTTCTTTTGAATTACGGAAACCAAAAAAATTCCAACAAACATTTATCACAAGCTTACCTTACTTAAGCACCTTCTTACATACCTCCTGCAAACAACACTTTTCACAATAGGCTTTTCTTGCGGTACATACTTCCCTGCCATGATTAACAAGGCGGTGGCAGAAGTCGCTTCCCTTCTCGCCGGGAATGATTTTCCAGAGAGCCATCTCTACCTTCTTCGGGTCTTTGATGCCGTCCACGAGTCCCATCCGGTTTGTGAGGCGGATGCAGTGTGTATCGGTAACAATTGCCGGCTTTCCAAAAACATCGCCCATAATCAGGTTGGCGCTCTTTCGTCCGACACCGGGGAGTTTTAGCAATTTGTCAAAGTCATCCGGCACCTGTCCGTTATATTGTTCTACAAGCGTAGTCATGCATTTATGAATATCTCTTGCTTTGCTTTTACCAAGTCCGCACGGCTTCACAATCTCTTCGATTTCTTCCGGTGTGGCGGCGGCAAGTGCTGCCGGTGACGGATACTTGGCAAATAAATCTTTCACCACAACATTCACTCGGGCGTCCGTACACTGTGCCGCCAAACGCACGCTGACAAGCAGTTTCCATGCCTCATCATAATCAAGTGTACAGTCCGCCAGCGGATATTCTTTTTCCAGCAATTCAATAATTTTTTCTGCCCGCTGCTTCTTTGTCATACCGGTATCACCTCGTAAAATTCTATCATAACAATTGTGAATTCAAGAAAAATTCGATATATTCCCAGACCTCATCCTTTCCCTCTTTCGTTGCTGAGGAAAATGGAATGACCGGCACTTCCTGCGATAAGCCAAGTTTCTTTCGGATGATGGAAATATTTTTATTTCTTGCATTTTTCTTTATTTTATCTGCTTTTGTCGCAATAATCAGCGGATTAAATCCTTTTTTGAATAACATCTGATACGTTTCAACATCTTTTGCGGTCGGTTCATGGCGGATGTCCACAAGTAAAAATACAACTCTCAGTGCGTTTGAAGTATCCAGATAACGCTCAATCATACGCGCCCATTTTGCCTGAATCTCCTTGGAAATTTTAGCATAACCATATCCAGGCAAATCCACCATGTAACATAAATCATTGATGTTATAATAATTGATGGTCTGAGTTTTACCCGGCTGGGACGAAATGCGCGCCATAGATTTCCGGTTCCAAAGCGTATTCAAAAGAGAGGACTTTCCAACATTGGAACGTCCCCAAAACGCCATTTCTATTTTGTCATGCTGCGGCAGTTTACTGGTAATGCCGCATACTGTCTCTAATTCTAACGATTTTATCGTCATACTTTTCTCCCTTCACATGGCAAATGGCCACTACTTTTGAACAAGTGCTTCTTTCAAAACATCCGAAATCGAACCGGCAAAAACAATCTGCATACCTTCTGTGATTTCTTCCTCCAGTTCTTCAACATCCGGCTTATTTTCCTTTGGAACTACAACCTTTTGGATGCCCGCCTGTTTTGCTGCCAGCAGTTTTTCCTTTAAGCCGCCAATTGGCAGAACCCGTCCGCGAAGTGTAATCTCACCGGTCATCGCTACTTTTGCCAGTACCTTTTTCCCGGTTACCGCCGAATAAATCGCTGTCGTCATCGTCACACCGGCTGACGGACCATCTTTTGGCACCGCACCTTCCGGTACATGGAGATGAAAATCATGCGTTTTGAAAAATTCTTCCTCCTTCGGAAGCAGCGCACGCACAAGACTCAGTGCAATTTCTGCTGACTCTTTCATTACATCGCCAAGCTGTCCGGTCAGTTTCAAATTACCCTCGCCCGGCATCGTATTCACTTCGATTTCTAGTGTATCGCCGCCAACTTCCGTCCAGGCAAGCCCACGAACAATACCAATCTCATCTTTTCTTGCTGCCTTTTCTACGCGGAAACGCTTTTTACCAAGAAAATCTGTAATATTTTTAGAAGTGACGCGGATTGTCTCCGTTTCACCTTCCATGATTTTTTTTGCACATTTGCGGCAGACTTTTCCAATCTGACGCTCTAATTCACGGACACCTGCTTCCTTCGTATAGTGTGAAATAATCGCACGCAGTCCACCATCCAGAATCTGTAAATTTTTCTTCTGCAAACCATTTTTCTCAAGCTGTTTTGGAATCAGATAATCTTTTCCGATGTGGAACCGCTCATTTTCCGTATATCCGGCAATAGAAATTAATTCCATTCGGTCAAGAAGCGGTCTTGGAATCGTTTCTGTCGTATTTGCCGTACAAATAAATAATACATCCGACAAATCAACCGGCAGTTCAATATAATGATCCACAAAATTCCGGTTTTGCTCCGGGTCAAGAATCTCTAACAAAGCCGATGCGCAATCCCCTTTGTAATCACTTCCGACTTTATCAATCTCATCCAAAAGCATCAGCGGATTTCTCACTTTCGCCTTCTTCAGCCCTTCAACAAAACGTCCCGGCAAAGCGCCCACATACGTCCGTCTGTGTCCACGAATTTCCGCCTCATCGCGAACACCGCCAAGACAGATACGCACATACTCTTTATCAAGTGCTCTGGCAACCGAACGGGCAATCGATGTTTTACCGGTACCCGGTGGTCCCACAAGACACAAAATCGGACTCTCACTCTTATCCGTCAGACAGCGGACAGCCAAAGATTCCAAAATGCGCTCTTTAACTTTTTTAAGTCCGTAGTGATCCTCCTCCAAAATCTGCTCCGCATGCACAATGTCATTGCGATCAATCGAAGCTTTGTCCCACGGAAGTGCCAGAAGATTTTCAATATAGGTGCGCTCTACAATATGTTCAGATGAGCTTGTTGGAATTGCATCCAGACGCTTGATTTCTTCTGCAATTTTCTGATATACCTCTTCACTGCATGAAAGCTGTTCTAACTGTTCTTTGTATTTTTCCTGATATTCCTCCGCAGACGCGCCATCGCCTAACTCATTGCGTATCACTTTCATCTGCTCACGAAGGAAATATTCTTTCTGGTTTTTATCAACTTCTTCTTTCACTTTGCGGCGGTATCCCTCACGAATCCGTGATAAATTCACCTCATTCGTAAGAATCCCTGCCACCATTTCATAACGAAGTTCTAGGTCAAGGCACTCTAAAATTTCCTGGCGTTTGTCAAATCCCATATTGATATGCATCGCAATTAAATCCGTCAGTTTTCCTAAGTCCTTCATACCTTGGATTTTTTCCAAATCACTCCGGCTTGCCCGCGGATTTTCATTCAAATAAATCGTGTACACATCTTTCAGATTACGGCACATCGCCTCTTTTTCAAGTGCCCCCGGACGCAGTTCTTCGTCACCCCATTCATAAGGAACAACTTCTCCCTTAAGAAATGGCTTTGTCTGGTTCAAACTCAAAAGATTTCCGCGCTCCTTCGTCGAAATCATGACACGGAGCACGTCATCCTTTACTTTTACTTCCTGCTTTATTTTTGCAATCACACCGATTTCATATAAGTCATGAAATGACGGTGTCTCAATCGATTCATCGCGCTGGAGAGTGAGGAAAATACTTCCATCCTCTGCCATTGCTTCTTCAATTGCTCGTTTTGTAATCTCTCTGCTCACATCTAAATGAACCAACATGCCCGGCAGTACGCACACATCCCTCATGGCGAGAATCGGCATCGTCTTCATTTGCTGTTCACTCATAAGTATCACCTGTCCTTGTTTCTTTTCAGGCACTTTCACTTTCCTTTTTCTCAGGTTCTTCTTGCTTTTCTTCAAGTGCCGGCACTTCTTTTCCGGCTGCCAAAAGTTTTGGCTCTCCCTCACCGGTAATTACATCTTTGGTAATAATACATTCTGTCACATCTTCTCTGGATGGCAATTCATACATATATTCCATCATACTCGATTCAAGAATCGCACGCAGTCCTCTAGCACCCGTTTTTCTCTCATTGGAAAGGCGGGCAACTTCCGTAATCGCGCCATCCTCAAAATCCAATTTCACGCCGTCCAGCGAAAGCAGTTTCTGATACTGCTTCGTAATTGCATTTTTCGGTCTTGTCAAAATTTCTTTCAACGCCTCTTCATCCAAAAGGTCAAGTGCAACGGTTACCGGCACACGACCGATAAACTCCGGAATTAAACCGAATTTCACAAAATCCTGTGGCAATGCCTGTTTAAACAACTCACCGATATTCTGCTCGGTCGGATCTGCTATGTCCGCATTAAACCCGATGGATTTTTTATCAATACGGGAACTGATAATCTTATCCAATCCGTCAAAAGCACCACCGCAGATAAACAAAATATTTGTCGTATTGATATGGAAAAACTCCTGCTGCGGATGCTTGCGTCCGCCCTGTGGCGGAACACTGGCTTCTGTTCCCTCCAAGATTTTCAAAAGTGCCTGCTGTACGCCTTCACCGGAAACATCACGGGTAATGGATACATTTTCTGCTTTTTTTGTGATTTTATCAATCTCATCGAGATAAATAATACCATGCTCAGCACGCTTAATATCATAATCCGCTGCCTGAATGATTTTGAGAAGAATGTTTTCAACATCTTCTCCGACATATCCTGCTTCCGTCAATGTCGTTGCATCTGCAATTGCAAACGGAACATTCAAAATTTTAGCAAGCGTCTGTGCCAGATATGTCTTACCGGAGCCGGTCGGACCTACCATCAAAATATTACTCTTTTGCAGTTCAACGTCCATATCGGCGCCATTCATAATTCTCTTATAGTGATTGTAAACTGCTACAGAAAGTGCTTTTTTTGCATCCTCCTGTCCAACTACATATTCATCCAAAAAGGCTTTGATTTCTTTTGGTTTTAAAAGATTGATTTCTGTTTCCTCTTCCGGCGTATCAAAATCGTCCTGAAATTCTTCCGCCAAAATTTCATCACAGAGGTCAATACATTCGTCACATATATATACTCCATTTGGTCCTGCAATCAGCTTGTGAACCTGCTTCTCTGTCTTTCCACAAAAGGAGCAGTGAACCATTGGCATATTAGTATCGTTATTTTTTCCTGCCATCGTTTTACGAGCCTCCATCCATCTAATATGGCAAAATGGCGCCGGCGTTTCGGCGGCACCATTTCACTTGTTTATTCTTTTTCTTTTGCAGCGTTACGGCTTTCTACGATTTCATCAATCAAGCCATATGCTTTTGCTTCTTCTGCGCTCATGAAATTATCGCGCTCTGTATCTTCTGCAATCTTCTCTACTGACTGTCCGGTATTTGCTGCTAAAATCTCGTTTAACTTTTTCTTCGTCTTTAAGATATTTTCAGCAACAATCTGAATTTCAGTTGCCTGTCCTTTTGCCCCACCGGAAGGCTGGTGAATCATCACCTCTGCATTCGGAAGAGCTAAACGTTTGCCCTTGGCACCACTGGATAACAAAAATGCTCCCATACTGGCTGCCATACCGATACAGATTGTAGATACGTCACATTTGATATAATTCATTGTATCGTAAATTGCCATACCGGCTGTTACGGAACCACCCGGACTGTTGATATACAACTGAATGTCCTTGTTCGGATCTTCCGATTCCAAAAACAAAAGCTGTGCAACAACCAAACTTGCGGTCTGATCATTTACCTCGTCTGCGAGGAAAATAATTCTTTCTTTTAACAGGCGGGAATAAATGTCATAAGAACGTTCACCGCCACGACTTGTCTGTTCAATCACGTAAGGTACTAATGCCATTGCGAGATACCTCCATTCTTTTTGAATTGATTATTTCTCTTCTTTGTCTTCTTCTGCAGGCTCTACTTCTACTGCATTTTTCACAACAAAGTCAACTGCCTTCTGAACAGCAAGATCTTTACCAATCTGCTCTTTTTCAGCATCACCAATCATTTCTTTAATCTTGTCCACTTCCATCTGATACATGTTTGCCATGTTCTCGATTTCTTTGTCAATGTCTTTTGCTGTTGCTTTGATTTTCTCAGCGTCAACAATTGCTTCAAGAGCAAGACGAGTGCGGATTCTCTTCTCCGCTTCCGGTTTCATCTGTCCCATCAAAGCATCTACTGTCATGCCGGTCATCTGCATGTACTGGTCAAAGGAAAGACCCTGACTTGACAATCTTCCGGCAAACTCCTGAATCATCTGCTGTGTCTGCTCATCAACCATTGGTTCAGGCAGCTCTACTGTAATATTCTCTACTACTTTTTCTACTACTTCGTTTTCTTTTTCTCTCTTTGCTTCTTCTTTTCTGCGCTCTGTCAAGTTTTTCTTAACACTTGCTTTATACTCTTTGAGTGTCTCAAATTCAGAAACTTCGCTGGCAAATTCATCATCCAGTTTTGGAAGTTCTTTCTTCTTAATCTCTTTTACTGTAACTTTGAAAAGAGCCGGTTTACCTTTCAAAGAAGCTTCATGATACTCTTCCGGGAAAGTTACATTTACATCAACTTCCTCGCCGGCTTTTTTACCAACTAACTGGTCTTCGAATGTATCAATAAATGAGTGACTTCCGATTACCAAAGAGTAATCCTCGCCTTTGCCGCCCTGGAATGGCTCACCATCTACAAAACCTTCAAAGTCGATGACTGCTGTATCATCTTTTTTAATACCGCGGTTTTCAACAGTAATCATACGACTGTTCTGTTCACGTACTTTGTCGATTTCTGCATTGACATCAGCTGCCATAACTTTTACCGTTTTCTTTTCTACTTCGATTCCTTTGTAGTCACCAAGAGTAACTTCCGGTTTTACGGCTACTGTAGCTGTAAATACGAAATCTTTACCTTTTTCGATTTCTACAACATCAATTTCCGGACGAGATACGATTTCCAAGCCACTCTCTTTTGCTGCTTCTTCGTAAGCATCCGGAATTGCAAAGTTTGCTGCATCTTCATAAAAAACTTCCGGTCCGTAAAGTTTCTCTACCATTTTACGTGGTGCTTTACCTTTACGAAAGCCCTGAATGCTGATGTTTTTCTTGTTTTTGTTATAAGATTTTACCATTGCCTCTTCAAATGCATCTGCATCTACGGTAATGGTGATTTTTGCCATGCTCTTTTCTAAATTTTCTACTGTGTAACTCATTTTGTTTTCCTCCAATTTTCTTTCCTTAATAAATTCGATAATTTCCACTTAATGCTAACAATGCAAACAAATACAGACAATTATCATAATATCTTCTCTCACCTTTACGAAGCGGTGTATTCCAGAAACGCTCTACACATTCTTTCGCGTAAGGTCCGTTTGCAGCCAGAGACGCCTGTGCATTCGTAGCAATCATAGCTACCGGATGCAGTGCCGGTTGTTCAATCACCGTACCGTCAATCTCGTATATTTTAAATTCTTCATCTTTGTGCGTTTCACAGAAGAATTTCTGCACTTTGTTATTATTTTCAACGTTCCACTCATCTGCTGCAAACCACTCGTAATCAAGACCAATGTTTGCAATAACACGGTAGGAATCGCTGTAATACCAGTCGTGGCGTCCACCGAAAATATCCTGCTCTTTCTCGTATGGTGTTCCATCATAGTAAGCATACTCAGCAGCCAGTCCGGTGTCTTTATGACACGCTTTTTTCAAATACTCACGACTTGCCTTTGCTGCCTTTTTCCAGAATGGACGGTCTTCTTCATTTGCCCACATACTGAACAACTCATAAAAATGAGCACAATGATAGGATGGATCACTGAACTTGCGGCTCGGAATAAATCGAATCAAATAATTCTCCGGCTCCATAATCGGATCTCCCGGCTCTTTCTCACCGTTGTGGATACAAGCACTTAAAATGTTTCTTGCTTCCTGTGAGTAATTGAAAATTCCTTCGCCGTCGCCCCAGCGGTGGGAGGCAAAGAACAATGCCATTGCAAAAAATTCTTCTCCATCCGGCGCCGGTCCTAAATCATTCTTTTCACCGGTCGTCTTGCATGACCATGCAAAATATCCTTTATTATAACCATCTTCCATGTACATATAAGTTCTTGCCCATTTCCAAACACGGTCAAACTCATTTTTCATGTCCATCTGTACACACATCATCATAGCATATGACATACCCTCTGTACGGGCATCGAAATTACCGGTATCTTCAAAATATCCCATATCGTCGCCGGCTTCAAAATAAAATTTCTCATCATCCGGACCATAAAATACGGTATGGAATGCATCTTTGAGTTTTTGAGCAATTTCTTCCTGTGAATGCCCCAGTTCCGCGAACACATTGCGGTACTGTCCTGTGTAAAACGCACCTTTCATTCGTTACTCTCCTTTATTTTGTTTCTTTCCATTAATCTGGTACATGACCTTTTTCATGTAAAACTTTAACAATCTTATCCACATTTTCCCTGCACATCTCATCGGTCTCAGCTTCTACCATAACACGAATCAATGGCTCCGTACCGCTCTCGCGAAGCAAAAGCCGTCCGGCATCTCCAAGGCTTTCCGTTACTTCTTTCGCAGCCTTCTGTACATCTTCGTCTTCTCTTGCTGCTACTTTATCCTTTACTTTGACATTTTCCAAAAGCTGTGGATAAATCACCAGATCGCCTGTCAGCATCGACATCGGCTTTCCATAATGAAGCCATGCTTCCATAATCATAAGAGATGTCAGAATACCGTCTCCGGTTACTGCATGCTCCTTGAATATGATATGACCGGACTGTTCACCGCCAATCACATAGCCGTTTGCCATCATATTCTCGCAGACATACTTATCGCCAACGGCAGTCTGCTCATAATGAATCCCCAGCTTATCAAAAGCCTTATACAATCCCATGTTCGACATAACTGTCGTAACTACGGTATCGTCCTTTAACTTGCCCTGCTCTTTGAGGTATTTGCCACAAAGATACAAAATGTGGTCACCATCAATCACCTTGCCATCATCATCAACGGCAAGACAACGATCTGCATCACCATCATAAGCGAATCCGATATCCGCACCGGTATCATAAACCAATGCCTGAAGGACTTCGATATGAGTGGAACCACACTCACGGTTAATATTGGTACCGTTTGGCTCATCGTGGCGGGCAATCACCTGTGCACCCATCGATTCAAAGATTTCTTTTGCAATCATAGAAGCGGATCCATTTGCCAAATCCAACGCAACCGTTTTTCCGTCAAACGGTTCTTTCACCAAATCTTTCAAATACTCGATATACTCGTCTCTTCCCTTTGTGTAATCGAAACAGCGACCAATTGCCTCACGTTTTGCCATCGGAATTTCTTCGCTTTCACCATCGATATACTTCTCAATCTGTTCTTCAATCTCCGGCTCTAACTTATGACCTTTGCCATTGATTACCTTAATACCGTTATCAAAATATGGATTGTGGCTTGCCGAAATCATAATTCCACAATCAAAGTTCTCTTTTCGCACCAGATATGACACACTCGGCGTCGTAGTTACATGCAATTCATATACGTCCGCACCGCTTGCTGTCAATCCACTTGCCAGTGCAGTTTCAAACATATAGCCGGATAATCTGGTATCTTTTCCGATTACCACACGTACCTTATGGTCTTCTTTCTGAAAATAATTTCCCAAAAAGCGGCCAACTTTGTATGCATGTTCCACATTCAAAGTCACATTGGCTTCTCCGCGAAATCCATCCGTTCCAAAGTACTTCATGTCAAACTCCAATCTGCCTTTATGGCACAACAATTAAAATGGGCATAGTTCACCCAAAATCTCATATGTACTACATTATACACAAAGGAGGTTAAAAAAGCAACCAAAACTTACCGAAGTGCTTTGCACCCGTCATTTTAGCTGCTTTCTCTTTCTTTCATTTCTCTCATTACCCGCGAAATGACGGGAAAGGAAAAACCTTTCCTCGCCAAATAAGCGGTTATTTTATTCAACTGTGTATACTCCATATCGGACAATCTCTGTCCTTTTATCTTTTTTTGAATCAAGTGCTCAATGGCAGCGGATTCGTCTTCTGTCTCGTATCCTTCCATCACCATGGAAAGTATTTCGGGTGGAACTCCTTTGTTTTTTAATTTAAACGAAATCTCCTTGCGGCTTCTTCTTCCTTTATGAAAAGAAATGTAATTTTCTGCATAGCGCCTGTCATCCAGATAACCAAACCCAGATACGTACTGCATCGCTGCTTCGGATGCCGTTTCAGAAAAGCCGGCACGGTACAAACGGTCTCTTAATTCCTTCTCCGTCCTGTCCTGCTGCAAAAGCAGACGCATCGCCTTTTCTTTTGCCTTTCTTACTTCTTCCGGCTCTTTTGCCGCTTTGTCCATCGGCTCGTTCTGATTCATCGATTACTCATCCTTTTTTGCTGTCTTCTTTGCCGGTGCTTTTTTTTCTTCCTCTACTGTTTCTTCTTCCTCTGATGCATTCGGCAGACACTTCGCACGGACTGCTGTATCAACTTCAGCAAAGACATCCGGATGTTCCGTCAAATACTTCTTCGCATTCTCACGGCCCTGTCCGATCTTCTCTCCATGATAGGAATACCACGCTCCGCTTTTAATAATAATGTCATTCTTCGCTGCCAAGTCAAGTAAGTCTCCCTCGCGCGAAATTCCTTTACCAAACATGATATCAAATTCTGCTTCCTGGAATGGCGGTGCCACCTTATTCTTTACTACTTTTACGCGAACACGGTTTCCGACTTTTTCTCCGCCCTGGGATAATGTCTCGATTCTTCTTACGTCCAGACGAACAGAAGCATAAAACTTCAGTGCACGACCACCGGTTGTCGTCTCCGGATTACCAAACATGACACCAATCTTCTCACGAAGCTGGTTGATAAAGATAACGGTACAGTTTGATTTGTTAATTACACTTGTCAATTTACGAAGTGCCTGGCTCATCAAGCGGGCCTGCAATCCCACATGAGAATCTCCCATTTCACCGTCAATCTCCTGTTTTGGAACCAAAGCAGCCACCGAGTCCACAATTACAATATCCACTGCTCCGGAACGTACCATCGTCTCTGTAATTTCCATCGCCTGCTCTCCACTGTCCGGCTGGGAAATATAAAGCTCATCAATATTTACTCCAATATTCTTTGCATAAATCGGATCAAGTGCGTGCTCCGCATCAATAAACCCTGCGATACCACCCTGCTTCTGCACTTCTGCTACCATATGAAGTGCAACCGTCGTCTTACCACTGGACTCCGGACCGTAAATCTCCACGATACGTCCCTTCGGAATACCACCAACTCCCAGTGCTAAATCTAAACTCAAAGAACCGGTCGGTACTGACTCTACCTGCATGTGTCTGGTATCTCCCAGTTTCATAATCGAACCCTGTCCATAATTTTTCTCAATCTGTGCAATCGCTGCCTCCAGCGCTTTTACCTTATTTGGATCTTTCTGCATGTTCATACCCTCCTGATTATCCGAACGGATGTTCTGTATGTATCTATACTATCCTATCCGCTCTTTGTTGTCAACTATTTTCTTCATTATAAAGTACAATCTTCCCCATTTCCAGTGTCGTCTGTCCGTTTCAGCCCCTCTGAAACGACTGAATCAACTTTTTACACCAAGGCGGTACGAAGTTTTTACCTTATATTTGTCAGAAACGGTAATGACTTTTCCATCCCATGGGTCAATCGCCACCAAATCAGACACTGAAATCCCGCTGCCACCCCCTGTCTTTTTACAGCCGATGATCGTTATCCAGTGCTGTGGTGTATTTCCGGTTACGTGAAGAATAGAAGGTTTTCCTGCCATTAATTCATTGTATGCCGCCTGCAAAACAGCTGCCTCTGAAGCGTAAGATTTCGTCGTATAGCCACCTTTGCTCCACACGCAGTCTACATTTGTAGAACTACTCCAATAACTGTGTGGACTTGTTACCGTACCGGTCAAAATAGCGTTACAGTATGCAAGTGCATACGAAGCACACGCCTTTTTCTCAAGCGCCGTTCCATTGCTCTGGTACCCGACTGCCGCTATCTTTGCTGCGTCATAAGAAAGTGTCATATTGCTTCCACCGGATAAAGCCCCTACAGTAAATTCCCGGTTAATCAATATGATGTCTGTTTTTGTCACATCACGGATGGCTACAAGATAACGGTACGTTCCCTCTGTCAGTTTACCAAATGTAATAGCCGAATCGGCAGTAGAAACCGTTCCAAAGCAACTGTCTCCATTCCATTTCTTTTGCAGCATAACCTTTCCCGATTTGTCAAATACCGAAACACTAAATAAGGAAATTGAATATCTGGAAGCAATCATCCCTTTCAGTGTAAAAGCATGTCCCACTAACAGTCTTGCCGGGTATGTGGCACCGGAAACAAATGCTGCCGGTGTCGGTTTTGCGATTTTCTCCCAGACAAAACGCCATTTTTTATTTCTTTTCCGTGTACCTAACGTAAGCGTATTCCCCTCGGCACATACAAACGCCTTGGCTCCGACACACTTCAGATACGTGCTTCCCCCACTTCCCTGATAAAGGGAAAATATCTGATTGTTATCTTTTTTACTATATTTTTTCTGCACCAGCGAATTTGACGCTTTATGATAAGTAAGATAAAAACTGCTGTTTTCATTTTTCAGGCGAATCTTTTTACCGCCGGCACTTTCAACCTTCCACATACGGCAGGCATTGTCGCCCTTGGTCCACAGAGAAACCGCAGCATTTTCTGCCATGGAAGAATTCTTCACTTCCATGACAAGCTCTTTTTTATCCTGTGAGGCAATATAATAATATCCCACCGATTTATGTACCGTCTGATTTATCGTGATTTCATATTTTTTCTTTTCAAAATACAAATGCGTCAATTTCTTTTTCCCTGAAGTTGTTGTGACGCAGAGTGTGTACCAGCCTTTCTTTTTTATGGAAAGTGTTTTTTCACTCTTTTTAATTTTCTTTCCCTTTTTCCATACTTTTCCTGATGTGCTGCGAATTTTCCCTTGTCGAAATGAGATTTTCTTTGTGGATTTCGCCAGCATTTTTTTCTCCAATGCCGCAACCGAACCGGCATCTTTTGCCTTTTCTTTGGCATGAGAAGGCACCGGTGCCAAAATAAGCACCAGTGCCAGAATACTTCCTATAATTCCCACGCCTGCAAACCGCAGTCTGTTTTTTATCATTCTTTTGTTTCCTTTACTTTTTCATTGAAAACTACATAATTCGATTCAAAAATTCTACATAGCCTTTTTTCGTTTCATAAACATCAGCTTTGCTTGTAATTTCCCATGGTGCATGCATATTGAGAACGGCAACGCCGCAGTCAATGACATCCATGCCATACAGCGCCATAATATAAGCAATGGTTCCACCGCCACCGACATCTACTTTTCCAAGTTCGGCCGTCTGATAAGCCACCTTGGCATCTTTTAAGATACCACGGATTTGTGCCATAAATTCGGCATTTGCATCATTACTTCCCGATTTTCCGCGAGAACCGGTAAATTTGTTAAATACCATACCACGTCCAAAGTAAGCTGCATTTTTCTTTTCATAAGCGGATGCATAAACCGGGTCAAATGCGGCGCTTACATCCGATGAGAGCATTTTTGAATTTGCAAGGCAGCGGCGAAGGGCAAGGTCTGAATACTGTCCGCACACAGAGAGCACTTCTGCTACTGTATTTTCAAAGACACGGGAGCGCATGCCGGTCGCACCGACACTGCCGATTTCTTCTTTGTCTACAAGCAGGCAGCAGGTTGTGTATTCCGTATTTTCCACCTCAAGCATTGCCACCAAAGAGGTATAAGCGCAGACACGGTCATCCTGTCCATACGCCATAATCATGCTGGCATCCAGACCAGACTCACGCGATTTTCCTGCCGGTACCACTTCCAGTTCTGCCGAAAGGAAGTCTTCTTCTTCCATATCATATTTTTCTTTTAAAATAGAAAGAATCTGTTTGCTGACCGCCTCTTTTTCTGCACCTTTTAATGGGCGGCTTCCCACTAAAATATCAAGGGCTTCTCCCTCAATGACTTTGTTGGCTTTTTTCTCCATGTTTTCACCAGCCAGATGAATCAGCAAATCCGTCACACAGAATACCGGATCATTTTCATCTTCACCAATGCACACATCTACGATTGTTCCGTCTTTTTTTGCAATCACACCGTGAATGGCAAGTGGCAGCGTTACCCACTGGTATTTTTTGATACCGCCATAGTAATGCGTATCCAGATAAGCAAGTTCGGTATCTTCATAAAGCGGATTCTGTTTGATATCCAGACGCGGTGAGTCAATGTGTGCTCCTAAAATTGCCATTCCTTTTTCAAGAGGCTGTTTTCCTATCTGAAACAAAGCAAGCGATTTCTTCATATTAACAGCATACAATTTGTCGCCGGCTTTCACTTGTTTTCCTTCCTCTATCACTTTTTTTAAGTCAAGGTATCCGGCTGCTTCCGCCATCGCAACCGCTTGTTTCACACATTCGCGCTCCGTCTTTCCGGCATCCAGAAACTTTCTGTATGACTCATTCAGTTTTTCTAATTCAGAATTTTCTGCTTCTGTATATTCTTTCCATGCATTTTTACGTTCCATTTTCATTTTCCTTTCCATTTATAATATCCGTAGATTTTCCTACGGCACTTTTTCAGACGTCTTCTTCTTCAAATTCTACTACGACGTAAAATCCTTTTTCCGTGTGCTTTATTTCCTGCACAATACCTGTCCGCGACTGCAGCCGCTCTCGGAACACATAGTTTCCGGACATTGCAACCGCCGGATTGATTGTGTAATAATAAGCACTTGGCAAAACACCTTCGGTAATGGTGACCTCATCTCCTTCTTTTACGAGATTCGGACGCTCCATTTTAAATTCCATTCGTCTCATCCAATGCCTCCCATTTTTCTTAATCATAAAGAACACGCACTAACGTAAGGCCTTTCGCCGGTGCCGTCACGCCCGCAAGCGCACGCTCTTTCTTTGTAAATACTTCATCAATCGATTCTACTGTTCTTTCGCCCATGCCAATCTCGACAAGAGTTCCCGTTAAAATACGGACCATGTTGTATAAAAAGCCACTGCCGTAAAACGTCAGATAAATCCGATTTTCATCCTCCGTTATCGTGATGTCGTACAAATTCCGTACCGTCGACTTCTTACGTGAGGCTTTGGTACAAAATCCTTTAAAATCGTGCTCGCCGACAAGTTTTTCCACTGCTTGTCTCATCTGCACGACATCCAGTTCTTTGTCCATCTGCCACATATATTTTCTGCCAAATACATCAAATCCGCCTTTTTTGCAAAGACAGTATTCGTATACTTTTCCGGTTGCATTGAGACGGCTGTGAAATCGTTCGCCCGCCTCTTCTACTTTCAGTATCCGTATATCCTCCGGTAAATATTCATTTAACACATCCTGCAATTGCTGCGTTGTTTTTTCTGTGTTTAAACGAAAATTTGCAACCTGCTCTTTGGCATGCACGCCGGCGTCCGTGCGTCCGGCTCCATCAATTGTCACCGGAAATCCCATCTGCTTTGACAGCACTTGTTCAATCCGTCCCTGAATCGTATTTTTTTCTCCCTGCTGCCTCTGCCATCCGCGGTAACGGCTTCCATCATACTGTATTTTTATGCGGTAATTACTCACAGTCTGTCTCCCCGGTTACTTTCATATTTTTCTCTCATACGAAGCTCCGCCATAATTCTCTCGAATCCGTCTTCGTCATCCTCTAACGACAAATCCAGACTCACGGCAATATTATTCAAAATGTGCTCTGTTAGATCATCCTGCATTTCTTCCAGAATCTGAATTTTCTCATGACACGATTCTGCATCCAAGAAGGCAAGCATTTTCTGAATTGCCTCAGGCACTTCCGGTTCTTTTGCTTCTTCCGATTTCTCGGCTTCTGCCGGCCCTTCATCCATAATTTCTCCCTTGGAAATTCTTGGCTGCTTATTCGGCAAATCTTCTCTTTTTTCGATCTGTTTTCTTCCAACCAGTGGCAATTCTGCAAATTCTTTTACATACTCAGCAAAAAACTGCCGTTTTTCCATTACAAAATGGTCATAGGGTTTTGTCAATTCCTGATAACAGATTACTTCCTGATAAGTAGGCTTTGTCTGGGCTCTTGCAATAATCTGTACAGGCGCCCCTGTCTCCTTGTGGTAAAACAATCTTGATGTCATCCCAAACACTTCCTTTATAGTTTATAGTCAATCTTATCATAACAAAAAAAACGGGAAACCGCAAGGAGCATAAAACTCTTTGCCATTTCCCGTTTTGCTTTTATTTTTTAGTATACCGTAGCGCTGCTTACGATTTTACTGGATACTTTTTTCTTACCGACTTTTGTCTGATATCTCAACTGAACATAATACGTTTTCCCTTTTTTCAGTTTCTTCTTGCCACACTTTGTAATGGTATAACTGGATTTTTTTGAGCTTAAGGATTTCACTTTCTTAAATCCACCATTTGATTTTGTGGATACATATACCTGATAACCGCTGGCACCGGAAACTTTCTTCCATTTCAAATAAATCTTTTTACCGTTACTGCTGCGTTTTGCCGTTACTTTCTTACTGGATGCATGATATGTATACGGAGACCATGCGCCGTAATAAACTTTATTTCCAACTGTCACATAAGCTCTTACACGGGCTTTTACGAAAATTCCTCTTGGGAAAGGCTTTACATAGGTGTAAGAATTTGTTGATGTAGCTCTGAAATATGTCTTTTTGCCATTTGCAGATTTCACTTCATACTGATAACCATCCGCATTGTTTACATCTGTCCAGATATATTTTGCTTCTTTCAGCGAATCCCAATAATACTGCATAGCAATCCGGCTTACTTTAATCGGAATCGCTTTCATCTCAACACCACTGCACTGGTCACCGGTTACTGTGCCGCCGGTCACATTTTTCACAGCAGCTACTGAAAATCTGGTAGATGTCGTTGCAGCAACACCGGTAATCGTTGCAGAATTTGTTGCTGATGTACCAATCTGTGTCCAATTGTAGTTAATATACCCATAAATCACATAAGAAGCTGCTCCTGCAGATGCATTCCATGACATGGAAACTGAATTCACACCTGCTGCCGTCTGTGTCAAGCCGGAAACCTCCGTCGGTTTTGTCGATACGATAGCCGTCTCAGAAACACCGATCATCACATGAGTTCCCGTGTAGTGACTACCTTTGTATGCCACGACACGTGCATAATAGCTGGCACCTTGTGTTAAATTATATACCGATTCACTTGGTGATGAACTGTTATCCATATCGATCCAGTTTTTTCCATCCTGGCTAAACTGTGTATGGTAGTGTCCGGCTCCAAGCTGGGCATCCCATGCCAAATCCACGTAACTGCTTCCTGCACCAGTCTGCTTTACACCCATGTTCACTGCTGCCTTACTCTGTGTTCCCGCTGCAAGGAAAACAACAAATGCAAAGACACATGCGGATAAAATTTTCGTGATACCTTTTTTCATCTTTTACTCTCCTTTTCTTTTCAAACTCAATCTGTGATAAGTCAGATTAAATAATAATATAATACCGTTTCAATTATATAGCAGGCTCATTTTATTTGTCAAGCAAAACACGCAAAATCCAAGTAAATTTGATGTAAATAATTTAACAATTCTTTTCCTTTATCAGGCGCACTAATTTGTGTCTGAATGCTTTTTCGTAAACGTTTCCGGAATCGAACGCATACTTATTAAAATCGAACCGGCTGTTTCCAATGCGCTCCCTCGTATAAAATTTGTCTTCACCGTTTTGAAATGTCACCCATACAGCACCGGTCAGTTCCTCTGTCGTATAGTCTGATTTTTCCACCATCATCGGAATTGCCTTTTTACTAAGAAGAAATACGTGAGCGTAAGTGCCTACCGTCTCAGCCAAACGATTAATATTAATCTGACGCTCGGAGTCCTCTTCTTCCACAGCCAGAATAACCGGCAGTGTACGCGAATGGTCTGCGATAAATTCACTCAACATCTCAATTTCCTTCATTTTTTCTACTTTATGAGGCTTTGTCATCATTGGAATCACATCTGTATAACCAATCTTTCTAAAAATTTCATCTACAAAACGAGGTTTGTTAAAACTGTCACGAATCAAACGGTCCGGATTATGACAATAATCACAATCCACTTTCATACGAATATAGTCGCTTCGCTCCAAAATCACCTTAGTACGCCATACCACTCCTTTACGCTCCGCATCCGCGTGCTCAAATGTAAGTTTATAAAATCCAAGGCTTATATTCCCTAGTATTTGTAAATAATATCCTGCTTCATGGTATTCATAATCAATCGGTGTATCCGGTATTCCTTCCACAATATTCTGCAGCCGTCCCTGTGCCCATCCGGCAATGAATTTCACCGCCGTTAAAAATTCTTCATTTAAATCTCTTTGCGGGTCATGCGACAAAGTCACTTTTAGTTGGAATGAAGGCGTCACATCCAAAGGATTCAGTTCCAGTCTTTCATTTCGCTGAGGCTTCTCTACCTTTAATATGTCATGACATATTTTCGCAAGTTTGCGTTTTAACTTTGGCTCGTAATCCGCTACGGAATCATTAATCACTTTTACTATTAAATTGTAAGTAATTTTTTCATGGTAACCATCTCGAAGCAGTGCAAACAATACTTCCGGTCTGTTACATCGGTACAGACAGTAAGCTGCTTCTTCATTTTCATCCAAAAATTGACAGATTTCTTCTGCCAATGGCTCTAAATCAAACCGCAGGCGGAATTTTGCCTTAAGCATCATTTCCCACTTTCGCTCGGTATAATGATAATCTGCCAGCTTTTCAAATACATTTAATGTCGTCCAGTCACAAAGTTCCAGATTGGCAAGAACGCTGTTTAAGGTCCTTGACAAATCCTCGCGCCAAAAATCATCACCATACGGTGATTTGTAACGCATATCGTGTTCAATCTCATGCCATCCCTCGAAAGAAATGGTGCGAAGCTGAACTTCAAACGTCGCATCAATCGGCAGAAAACTAATGTCTCCATTATAGACACGCTGATATTCTTCCGGCACCCAGAACACGCCATTTAACTTAGATGCCTTAAATTCTTCTTCGGTATTGTCCGTTTTAGACCACTCGCCCACCTGCCGAAATGTTTTCTCCAAAATCGTCCGCACAATATCCATATCATCCTGATAATACACAACGACACGCAGTCCAATTAGATCCTGCATCTTCTTGTCGTGTTCCCCAAATCCATACCCCGGTTTTTCTAATTTCTGTGCAATGGAAAATGGTGTCTTCGCACGGCTGAAAATACGAAAATAGATACCTGCACGGTTCAATATATTGCGAATGTCCTCTTCCAGCCTGTCTCCAATTCCTTCCACCTGTCGTATATGCATATTCTTTTGTATCTCGTCTACGTTATATTTCAATCCCCCATACCTTCTTTCTCAAAGCAATCTTTTTTTATTTTACCATTGTTTGGGTGAAAAAGAAAGCAGATTCCTCAATTCACAAACAATTCACAAATTATATTAAATTTGAACACCGTTTCGACACATTTGACTTTTATACTAAAGCCATAAGTTGAAACAAAGAACAACTTCAACTTATATGACAAATGCCAATTTCACATTTTTGATATTTTTTCATAAAACTCCTCTTTCAAAAGGGCGGCTGGGTTACCAGTCGCCCTTTCCCTTTTGTAAAGCTGTTACAGCAAATTTAATTTCTTTCTGTCTTGTCAGCTGTAAAGTTTTGTGTTATGATAGGACACAATACACAGAAAGGAACAGATAATTATGTCTGATTTACAAAACCGTATTAAACAATTGAAACAAGAAAAAAATGCTGTTATTCTGGCACATTACTACGTTCATGACGAGGTACAGGAAATTGCTGACTACATCGGCGATTCCTTCTACTTAAGCAAAGTTGCCACGAAAACAGATGCTGATACCATCGTCTTTTGCGGTGTTTCGTTTATGGGCGAGAGCGCCAAAATCTTAAACCCGGAAAAGACTGTACTTATGCCGGATGAAACAGCAGACTGTCCGATGGCACACATGGCGGATATCGACCGAATTGAAGAACTCCGCAAAGAATATCCGGATTTAGCAGTTGTCTGCTACATCAATTCGACGGCAGAATTAAAGTGCCACGCAGATGTCTGTGTGACTTCTTCCAATGCAATCCGCATTGTAAAGGCACTTCCAAATAAGAACATTTTCTTTATTCCAGATGAAAACCTGGGACGTTTTGTTGCTAAACAGGTACCGGAAAAGAATTTTATTTTCAATGACGGCTATTGTCATGTACACGCATCTATCCGGAAGGATCAGGTAGAAGCTGCTAAAAAAACTCATCCGAATGCACCTTTTATCGTTCACCCGGAGTGCCGACCGGAAATTCTTGATTTGGCAGATTTCATTGGCAGTACATCCGAAATCATTGATTACGCTTCATCCGCTGATGCCAAAGAATTTATCATTGGTACAGAACTTGGCGTTTTGTATGAACTGAAAAAACAAAACCCGGACAAGACCTTTTATTCGGCAGGTTCTGCTCAGTGCTGTCCGAATATGAAAAAGATTACACTCGAAAAAATTGTCCATGTTTTAGAGACAGGGGAGCATTCGATGTCTGTCACGGATGAAATGCGCACACAGGCAAACCGCCCTTTGGAGCGGATGCTTGAACTGGCAAAGTAAGGAAGGGAGATATTCTCATGAAACATACCGATTTTTTAATTGTAGGAACAGGGGCCGCCGGTTTATTCTGTGCCCTTCAGATTCCAAGCGATAAACAGGTTCTCATGATTACCAAAGAAGACGCTGACGAAAGCGATTCCTTTTTGGCGCAGGGCGGTATCTGTGTCTTAAAGTCGGACGATGATTACAACAGTTATTTTGAAGATACGATGCGTGCCGGGCACTATGAAAACCGAAAAGAATCCGTCGATATTATGATCCGCTCCTCACAATCGATTATTAAGCAATTGGTGGAGTACGGCGTGGATTTCAAACGTGAAAATGGCGAGTTCTGCTACACCAGAGAAGGTGGTCACTCCGATTCACGTATTTTATTCCACGAAGATATTACCGGGGAAGAAATCACAAGCACACTTTTGGCACGGGCAAGAGAACGCGAAAACATTACAATTTTAGAACATACCACCATGTACGATTTTCTTATGGCAGATAATATTTGCTATGGCGTAATGGCTCAGATGGCGGATGGCTCAAAGGAAAAAATCACCGCTGATTATACAATGTTAGCATGCGGTGGACTTGGCGGCATTTACAAACACTCGACGAATTACCGCCATATTACCGGAGATGCTTTGGCAATTGCTAAAAATCATGGCATCCGGTTAGAGCACATTGACTACATCCAGATTCACCCGACTACTTTGTACTCCGAAAAACCGGGACGTCGCTTTCTGATTTCCGAATCCGTGCGCGGTGAGGGTGCGATTCTGCTGAATAAAGAGGGTAATCGTTTTGTCAATGAACTGCTGCCCCGCGACTTATTAACAAAAGAAGTCCACAAACAGATGGCAATTGATGACATGCCTTATGTTCGTTTGTCGATGGCACCGATTCCAAAAGAAACGATCATCAGCCATTTTCCAAACATTTACAAACGCTGTCTGGAAGAGGGCTACGACTGCACGAAAGAGCCAATTCCTGTTGTTCCGGCACAGCATTATTTTATGGGTGGTATCTGGGTTGACAAAGACAGCCACACTTCTGCCGGACATCTGTATGCGATTGGCGAGACGAGCTGCAACGGTGTACACGGAAAAAACCGTTTAGCAAGCAATTCTCTGTTGGAGAGTTTAGTATTTGCCCGCCGTGCTGCCACACATGCAATGGAAGAATATACCGCTTTGCCGGAAAAAACTTTTGATGATATTTTGCAAAATGATACATTAACAAACCTCACCGAATCCTACCACAAGGAATTGTTAGAGGCAATTGAAAAAGAAAGGGAGAAAACAAATCATGAATGAAATTACAATGCTTACAAATGCAGACCCGTTAATCCGCATGGCTCTTGCCGAGGATATCACGAGCGAAGACATTTCGACCAATGCCGTAATGCGGGAAGCAAAACAGGGTGAAGTTGATTTAATCTGCAAGGAAGACGGCATCATTGCCGGACTTTCGGTATTTAAACGTGTTTTTACGCTACTGGATGCGGACACGGAAGTTACTTTTTTCTGTCAGGATGGCGATGCGGTAAAACAAGGTCAGAAAATGGGCGTCGTGCGAGGCGACATCCGTGTTCTCCTTTCCGGAGAAAGAACGGCACTAAATTATTTGCAGCGTATGAGCGGAATTGCCACTTATACCAATTCGATTACAAAACTGCTTGCCGGTTCTAAAACAAAATTATTAGACACAAGAAAAACAACACCAAACAACCGTATTTTTGAAAAATATGCAGTAAAGGCAGGCGGCGGTTACAATCACCGTTACAATCTTTCGGACGGTGTTTTGTTGAAAGATAATCACATTGGAGCTGCCGGCAGTGTGGCAAAAGCAGTTGAAATGGCAAAGGAATATTGTCCTTTTGTCCGTAAGATTGAAATTGAAGTGGAAAATCTTGATATGGTGAAAGAGGCGGCAGACGCCGGAGCAGATATTATTATGTTAGATAATATGTCGCATGACGACATGAAGGAAGCCATCCGTATCATTGACGGACGTGCAGAGACCGAATGTTCCGGCAATGTCACACGGGAAAACATTGCCAAATTAATTGACCTTGGCGTCGATTATATTTCCAGCGGTGCTTTAACCCACTCCGCACCAATTATGGATATTTCCCTGAAAAATCTGCATGCAACAGAGTAAATGGAGGTACCGGATATGTCTGGAGAAAAACGACGAGACCGATTGCTTCAATATCTGGAGGAACACGACAAGCCGGTTTCCGGAACCGAACTGGCGAAGGAATTCGGCGTAAGCCGCCAGGTGATTGTGCAGGATATTGCGCTTTTGCGAACCGGTCATGTAAAAATTATTGCAACCAACCGCGGATATCTGGTTCCACCGGCTAAACCAAGCGGGGTTCGGCGTATTTTCAAATGCCGTCATACGGATGAACAGGCAGAGGACGAATTAACCTGTATCGTGGATTTAGGCGGTATCGTGGAAAATGTATTTGTAAATCATAAAATTTATGGTAAAATTCAAGCAGATATGAATATCCGCTGCCGGCGCGACATCAAAGAATTTATCGCGGGCATTAAAAGCGGAAAATCCACGCTTTTAAAAAATGTGACCTCGGACTACCATTACCACACCGTCACCGCAGAAGAAGAACGGATTCTGGACGACGTAGAAGTGGAGTTGGCAAAGCGTGGTTATCTGGTAGAACAGAAAAAGGAGGAACTGCAATGAGTTTAGAAGTTGGAATTAAAGGAACCTGCACGGTTACTGCCGATGAGTCCAATTCGGCAAAAACAATGAGAAGCGGCACACTGGATGTATTTGCCACTCCTGCTATGATTGCTCTCATGGAAAAAACGGCGTGGACAAGTGTGGCTCCCTATTTGGAACCGGGCGAAGGAACCGTGGGAATCCATTTGGACATTTCACATGATGCCCCAACACCACTTGGCATGACCATCACCTGTGAGAGTGAACTGGTAGAAATCGACGGACGAAAGCTGGTCTTTTCCGTCTCGGCAAAAGATGAAAAAGGGACCGTAATCGGACGCGGCACCCATGAACGCTTTGTGATTTTGGAAGAAAAATTCCAGGAAAAAGCAAATCGGGCTTTGTTAGGATAAAAAAAGAAGTTCAACCGCGTTGTAGTCTTCTGCGGTTGAACTTCTTTTTAGTTTTAGTAAATCAATTCCACATCATCTAAATACCATGCTAAGTATTCTTTATTTGCCGGGCCATAACTTCCACCAACTACAAAATCAAAGGTTGTCTGGCTTCGCAAATCTGCGGTCAGTTTCTTGTTAAACAACAGCGTCTTTGTCGCAAAACCAACATCTTTATCTGTCTCCTTGAACTTATGTCCTTTGGCGCTCTTGCCATTTTCCACCTGAGGCATACTGCCATCATCCGGTGTTTCCGGTGTCACCATACCCTCTGTATAATAGAATTTATAATACTCTTTCTCATTTGGAAGGGCATTGCTCTGTGTGGTATATGTGTTAAATGCATATTTTTTATTAATCGTGCCTGCTTTGCCAAAGAATGAGTTGATTCCAATTCCCACATGGCGGGACGCATCGCTGACAACACGAACTTTTACGCGGATTCCTTTATAATCACCCAATTTCTTTGCTGATATGCCTGTCAATTTTTCAAGGTCAACGGTAAATACCGGGCAAAAACTATAGAACTTTGGTATAACCTGAAGGACTTTGTTATTTGCATTTTCCGGATCTGTAATAACCTTCATTGTCTCTCCTTTTGCGAGATAATGTGCCGGTTCGTTTCCACCACTGGTAAGTCCCTCACCAAGTGTGTAATTTCCCCAATCCGTTCCTGCTGTGTAACTTTCAAAGTTTTCGACCATCTGAGCCTGATATACGGTCTTTTTCTTTACCACTTTCTGTTTCACGGTAATTTTGCATTTCAGCTTCTTCTTACCGATTTTGGCAGTAATCACAGTCTTACCTTTTTTCTTTGCTTTTACAACACCCTTTTTCGTTACGGATGCAACTGCTTTTTTAGAAGATGACCATTTGACTTTTTTCTTTGTGTTTTTCACTTTCAACGTCAGTTTTTTGCCAACATATAACGTTGCCTTTGTCTTATTTAATTTCATCTTCTTTTTGGCTGCCTGCCCCTCTGCCGGTGCAATCAAAAGTGTGCACGCAAGCGTCAGAGATAACACTGCTGCCATCGTTTGTTTCATTTCCCTCATAACGAAACCTCCTCCAGTTTTTGATAGTTTAATTATAAGAAGATATGTTGAAAAAATCAACTGGAATTATAATTGAGTTTGTGTCAAGTGTTCGTTGGCGCTTTTCTTTATCTTCTTTACAGCCGTTTAACTTTTTTTGATAAAAAAAAGATCCTCTCTCCTACTAAGAAAGGACCTTATATCGGCGTGACGGGATTCGAACCCACGGCCTCTTCGTCCCGAACGAAGCGCTCTACCAAACTGAGCCACACGCCGAACAACAAAATATATTTTACTACGAAAATTCCATTTATGCAAGTAAAATTTTTGTCGTTTTTCTTTAATTCAACGAATATAATAGTTGAAAGTCATAAGAAAAACTTTAGTGATTGCCATGCATAGGAATACGCGGGTATCCGGCATGCGTCGTGTGCATGCCGATACCCCTGCGCATTCCTCAAGCGAAAACGTGCATGGTGCCACTAATTTTTTTCTTTTTATTTTAAGACCATCCGTCTAAAGTTCTTCTTACCTTTTTTCAGCACCACACCATCGCCGGCTAATTTCCCGCCGTCAATCTGTGCGTGAATGTCAGTAATTTTTTCACCATCAACGGCAACACCACCCTGCTGCACGGCACGACGCGCTTCCGAATTGGATGGCACCATTCCGGATTTATTCAACAGATTAAGAATACCGATTGTGCCATTTTCCAAATCTTCATCGGTTAATTCTACGGTAGGCATTTCTGCCGCGTTTCCGCTGCTAAACAATGCTTTTGCGCTCTCCTGTGCTTTCATGGCCTCTTCTTCTCCGTGAACCAGTTTGGTAAGCTCAAATGCAAGAATTTCTTTTGCTTTATTTAACTGTGCACCTTCCCAGTCGGACATCGCATCAATTTCCTCCAATGGAAGGAATGTAAGCATGCGGATGCACTTCAACACATCGCTGTCATCCACATTTCTCCAGTACTGGTAGAACTCAAACGGTGATGTTTTCTCCGGATCAAGCCAGACAGCTCCCTTTGCGGTTTTACCCATCTTTTTGCCCTCTGAGTTTAACAACAGCGTAATTGTCATAGCATGCGCATCTTTTCCTAATTTACGGCGAATCAATTCCGTACCGCCGAGCATGTTGCTCCACTGGTCATCGCCGCCAAACTGCATGTTACATCCATAATCCTGAAACAGTTTGTAAAAATCATAACTCTGCATAATCATGTAGTTAAATTCCAAAAAACTGAGACCTTTCTCCATCCTCTGCTTGTAGCACTCAGCGGAAAGCATACGGTTTACACTAAAATGCGCTCCTACATCACGAAGCACTTCAATATAGTTCAAATCCATGAGCCAGTCTGCATTGTTGACAAGAATTGCTTTTCCCTCGGAAAAGTCGATAAAACGACTCATCTGTTTTTTGAAGCAGTCCACGTTGTGCTGAATCGTCTCCGGTGTCATCATCTGACGCAAATCCGTTCTTCCGGATGGGTCACCAATCATCGCGGTACCGCCGCCTACTAACGCAATCGGTTTATTGCCCGCCATCTGCAAACGTTTCATCAGGCAAAGTGCCATAAAATGTCCGACATGCAGACTGTCAGCGGTCGGGTCAAAACCAATGTAAAAAGTAGCCTTCCCATTATTTACCATGTCTCGAATTTCTTCTTCGTTTGTCACCTGAGCGATTAAGCCTCTGGCAACTAATTCTTCATATACCTGCATTTTTTCCTCCATTCTAAAGCTGCCGCTTTTTATAATAAAAAAATCTCTCACCCTATTCAAAGGACGAGAGATATCATATCCCGTGTTACCACCTTTTTTCACAATCGACTCGCATCGACTGCCTCATCAAGTACACCTGCCGTATGGCACGAATACTCCTGCACGATAACGTGTGCCGGGTTTCCCCTCTTCCGTCAGCACCTACCTGGTTTCAATGCCGAAGCTCCAAGATGTATTCCAAATAAGCGATTTCCCATGCCTCTCACCAGCCGGCTATTCTCTGTTGGCTCTTTCTTACTCGTACTTCTTCTCTTCTCTGCCTATGTGGGTATCTTAATATATCAAAACATTTTTGTCAAGAACACTTTTTGTAAAAGAACTGACACATATCCTTCATATAATAAGGCATGATTTCTTGACAAACATTAGGAAATGTGCGATTATGAAAGAACTTGGCGTCATGTTTAAAGTCATGCCGTCAAATAGTGAATGGAACAGAATGGAGGTTTTATCATGAAACGTACTTACATAAGAAGTTTGCTTGTGTTCGTATTTGCTTCTTTGTTTCTGACATTTTCCTTTGTCAGCACACCGGCAAAAGCTGCGGCTGCTGCTACTGAAGCACCATCTACGCACAAAGCGGTTTTGACTACAAATCGTGCCGCCGGCACAGCAAACTACACCGTAACCGGTCTGGATTTAGCATCCGATACCGCACTTACGATTAATGCAGTCAATTCTTCCACAAAGAAAACTGCTTTTACAAAAAATGTCACTCTCAACGAGACTAACTGCAAAGAAGGCACTTTTACAGGAAGCATTACTTTGGCGGACTTAAAATATGCATTTGCCAATTATACAGTAACCGTAACAATTGGTACGAAAACATTGACCGCCGGCACTGCTGACTTTACGATTCATACAGCAAAAGCAGGTCTTTCCATCACAGGAAATACCGGCGCCGCTGTCCGTACTGCTGCCTTCGTATCAAAAGAAGCCACAGGCGGTGTTTTAGTTCCCGGTACCGGAAACCAGATTTCCATCCAGATTTGGAACAAAAACCGCGCAGAATCCACTGCAGTAACCGTGGGCAAAGCAATGGCATTGAATGCGAACCAGAACTGGTCTGTTGATGTTTCCAAATCCGGAAATTATTATGGCAAATGGGGCGCAAAGGCTGTTGTCACAAACAGCAATTGGAAAACACAGTATACTTTAGCTTCTACCGAATATAATGTTGTCCCTTCCTGCACTTCATTTGTTACAAAAAAAACAAAAGCATTGGAGAAGAAAAAGGCATTTGCCATTGAACTTAGCGGATTGACTAACGTATTCGGCGTAAATGGTGTAACATTCCAGGTATTTAACAGCGATGGCAGACAGGTTGCTACACTTTCCGGCAAGAAAAAGACAGCTTCTTATTATAAAGAAGTTACGATGAAAACCTTAAAATACAATTTGGATTTATTTACAATTAAAGCGGTTGTGATCGACTCCAACAATAAAACTTATACGCTTGCACAGACAACAAAAGCTGACCAGCGTATGAAAAAGGGAACTCTTACCGTTACTAAAAAGAAAAATGCAACCTGCATCTATAAATTGTCCAGAGCTTATGTTCCCGGCAATATCAAAAAGGTTGAATTTGATATTTACCGGATTAAAAACGGTAAAAAGAAAAAGCTTGGCACATACAAAGCAAAAGCTTCTTCCAATAAAAAGACCTACACCGTAACAGTAAAAAATGAAGCAAAAGGAACTTACGAGGTTCGTGCATTTGCGACATCCGCATGGAAAAGCAGACTGTTGCTGAAAAAGACAAAGTTCAAACTGAAAAAGTCAGACCTTGGTAAAAACGGCTGGTATTATGAAAAATATAAGGGAAAGAAATACAAATTCTATTATATTAACAATGAAAAACAGACCGACCTTACTAAGATTTTGAAACTGAAAAAAAGCAGTTCCTCTCATCAGAACAAGTTTTACATCGAAGTAAACCGTGCCGCATGTGTTGTTACGATTTACATGTACAACGATGAGACAAACAAATACGATATTCCGGTTAAAACGTGTTCTGTATGTGTCGGCAGTGACATCTGGACCGTTGCCGGTACCGGTGGCCTCCATGAGAAGTCAGCATATACTCCAATAGGTACATATTCGGTATGCACAAACGGACAGTCCGTAAAATATACGATGAAACCGATGCATGAGCCGGATGGCAGTACCGTATATGCGCGCTGGGCAACACACATTGTCGGCAATGTTTATTTCCACTCAATTGCCGTTGGCACACAGTCTCATTATGCACTGCCTGCTGTCACCTACAACAAGCTTGGCAAACCTGCTTCTGCCGGATGTATCCGTATGGCAGTAGCGGATGCAAAGTGGATTTACGATTATACTTCAACCGGCAATACCATTAAAATCGTAAAGGGAAGCACAAAGAAACCGGGGCCTCTCGGCAAAGCAAAGACCATCAAAGTGAAAGGTGGCATCAACTACGACCCAACGGATCCCGGTGTACCGGATTCCCGCAAGAAAAAAGATTACAAAGCAAAACGAATCAGTGGATATCTGACAAAAAAAGGTAAAAAAGTCGGATACTAAAAAAAGAAAAAAGCTGTAAATTGGTGAATCTCACCGGTTTACAGCTTTTTTAATATCTGTTATTTTTCTTTCTTTATGTTTTCCCTATCCCGGTTCATAAACGATTTGGCAAATTGAATATAAAGCCAAAACAGAATTGGCAGTAAAATGCTGGAACCAATACACATTTTAAACAATTCCGGTGCCGCCTTTGATGTGGTGATTCCTGCAATCAAAGTTACAATATACAACGCAACTAAAAAGATTACACCAATAATTGCTGCAATACGCACACCCTTCGGATATGAACTTTCAAATTTTTCTTTTTTCTCTTCTGCCATCTTACCATTCCTCCTTATCTGCTCCAATTTTCTTCATATGCTGCTTAATTTTCTTTTCATAACCATTCTCCGATAAATGGAAAAACCGCTCAAATTCCGCCTCATCCGGCAGATACTGCTGTCTTACATAATGATTTTCGTAATCATGGGAATACTGGTACCCGATGCCATGTCCGAGTTTTGCCGCACTTTTATAATGGGCATCCATCAAATGTGCCGGAATTCGGTAATTCGGATGCGTTTTAACATAATCCATGGCATCATCAATTGCAACAATTGCTGAATTGCTCTTCGGTGCACATGCCACATAAAGCGCCGCCTGCGAAAGCACAATTCTTGCCTCCGGCATACCAAGCCGCTCAACTGCCTGTGCCGCCGCGGTCGCCACGACAAGAGCCTGTGGGTCAGCATTTGAAACATCCTCCGCCGCACAAATCATGATTCGTCTGGCAATAAATTTGATGTCCTCACCGGCATACAGCATTCTCGCCAGATAATAAACTACGGCATCCGGGTCAGAGCCCCGCATACTTTTAATAAATGCCGAAATGGTATCGTAATGATTATCCCCTGTTTTATCATAGCGGAGTACACGTTTTTGAATACATTCCTCGGCAACTTCCATCGTAATATGAATTTTGCCATCTGCACCTCTCTCGGTTGTCAAAACACCAAGTTCAATCGCATTTAAAGCACTTCTGGCATCACCACCGCTGATGTCCGCAAGAAATTCCAAAGCGTCTTTTTCGATGACTGCATCAAAACTGCCAAGTCCCTTTTCTTTATCTGTCACTGCACGCAGCAAAAGTTCCTTGATTTCATCTTTTTCCAATGCCTTTAATTCAAAAATAATCGAGCGGGACAAAAGCGCACCATTTACTTCAAAATACGGATTTTCCGTTGTTGCACCAATCAAGACAATGGTACCGTCTTCAACAAACGGAAGCAAATAGTCCTGCTGGCTTTTATTAAAGCGGTGAATCTCGTCAATAAACAAAATCGTCTTGCGCCCGTAAGCGCCCCAGTTTTCTTTTGCTTTTTCAACAACTTCTTCCATATCTTTTTTCCCGGCCGAGGTCGCATTAATCTGGAGAAATGCTGCACTTGTCGTATTGGCAATCACTTTCGCCAGTGTCGTTTTCCCAGTTCCCGGCGGTCCATAAAAAATCAGCGAACTTAATTTATCTGCCTGAATTGCCCGGTACAATAATTTATCTTTTCCGATAATATGTTTCTGTCCCACAACCTCGTCCAAGGTAGTCGGACGGAGTCTTGAAGCAAGTGGCGATTCGGTCTCTTTTTTCTGCTCGCTCATATAATCTAATAAATTCATGATTCCTTTCCTTCCTGCCGTTTATCCATCTGTATAACTTCGTCTCCATGGAAACCATAACACAGTTTTTCGCCCCGTTCAAGTTTAGCTTTCGCAGCTGTTTTCTCCGTCAGTGCCGTTTCAAATGAATCAATTTTCTCCTCCGGCACCAAAAACCGAAACACAACCTCATTTCCATATTCACACGATAACTCGTGAATCTCGTTGGTTCTTGCTAAATATTGGATTTTTCCAACCTCGTTATAATCCACTGTAACGGTCAGCGGGTAACCGGTCTCTTTTTCTAAAAGTACACAGTGATTTAATCCCTCTTTCATCGCACCGGAATACGCTCTTACAAGCCCCCCAGTACCAAGAAGAGTCCCTCCAAAATATCTTGTGACGACTGCCACAACATTATAAATTCCCTGTCCATCCAAAATATCCAACATCGGTCGGCCGGCCGTTCCTGATGGTTCCCCGTCATCGCTGCAGCGCACCGTATCCTTATTTTCACCTAAAATATAGGCAAAGCAGTTATGTCTGGCATCATAATATTTTTTCCGCATCGCGGTAATTTTTTCAAGTGCTTCTTCTTCCGTTGTGACCGGAAAAATGTTCGCAATAAAACGGGATTTCTTTTCTACAATTTCCCCTTGTCCACCTTCGTAGAGTATCTTAGATGCTGTTTCCATCCGTTTCGTTCCTTTCTCTTACTTCGTTCCTACTCCTTACTATTATAGTAATTGCCCTTTCCCTTTTCAAGAGTTTTTGTTATACTAAAAAGAAAAGAAAACATTCAGGAAGGAAAGGACCGCACATGAATTTTAGTCATAAGGGAATCCAGAATCGAAAACATCAGCTTGAATCCGCAGCTACTCACCGTCTGCACAAATTACAGCTTATGGGAATCCGTCTTACTCTCATCGGACTTATTTTTGTCGGCCTTTTTGCCGGAAGTTTCCTGATTGGAATGTATACAAGCATTTTATCTTCGACGCCGGATGTGAACTCTATCCAGATTGTTCCAAAGGGCTATACAACGACAATTGTGGACAGTGAAGGAAATCCGATTCAGTCCTTAGTCGGGAAAGATGCCAACCGTGAATATGTTACATTGGATAAAATTCCGGAGAATCTCCAAAATGCCTTTATTGCCATTGAGGACGAGCGTTTCCGCAAGCATAACGGCGTGGATACACAGGGCGTTTTGCGTGCACTGACTATTGGCATAAAAAACAAGGGCGATTTTACACAAGGTGCCAGTACGATTACACAGCAGTTATTGAAAAACCAGGTATTTGAGGGCGGCGAGGAAAATACACTCTTTGAAAAAATAAAGCGTAAGCTGCAGGAGCAGTTTCTTGCTTTGCAGACCGAAAAAAAATACAGTAAAAACCAGATTCTCGAGTATTACTTAAATACCATTAATCTCGGGCAAAATACACTTGGTGTACAGGCAGCATCCAAACGATATTTTAATAAAAATGTTTCTGACCTCACCCTTTCCGAGTGTGCGGTTCTTGCCGGCATTACGCAGAACCCATCAGCGTACAATCCGATTTCCCATCCGGCGAAAAACAGTCAGAAACGCACAACTGTTTTAACCTATATGAAAAATCAGGGATATATTTCCAGTAAAGAATACACCGATACTCTCCGTGACCCGGTTTATGACCGCATCCAAAAAGTGAATAAACAAACATTTTCAAGTTCTTCCATTACCTCGTATTTTACCGATGCTTTGATTGAGCAGGTAATTCAGGATTTGAAAGCCAAATGCGGCTACACGGAAACGCAGGCTTATAACGCACTGTACAGCCGCGGCCTGACGATTTACAGCACACAGGACAAATCTATGCAAAAAACCGTCGATTCAATGATGAACAACAAAAAATATTATCCTGCGAACTCTCGGTATGAACTAACTTATCAATTGATTGTTACGCACAAGGACGGAACGCAGATTACCTATTCCTTTTCCGATATGAAGAAATGGTTTAAAAGCAGAAAGAAGAAAGTTATATCCGGATTATACAAAAAGAAATCCACTGCCAGAAAACAAATCAAGCAGTTCCGAGCTGCTATGCTGACGAAAAATGATACCGTGCAGTCTGAGACAATTGACCTCGTAATTGAACCGCAATCCTCTTTTGTTGTAATTGACCAGCATACCGGCGCCGTAAAAGCACTTGTCGGCGGCCGCGGCGACAAAAACGCAAGCCGCACTCTGAACCGTGCAACGGATTCGGTGCGCCAACCAGGCTCAACCTTTAAGATTTTATCGACATATCTACCGGCACTTGACACCGCCGGCATGACACTGGCAACTGTGCAGGATGACGCCCTTTATTACTATCCGGGTACAAAACGGAAAGTGAAAAACTGGTACGGAAACTCCTACCGCGGACTTACTTCCCTGCGTGAAGCAATGGCGCAATCCATGAACGTAGTTGCCGTCAAAACATTGAATGATGTAAGTCCCAAAATCGGATATGATTATTTATTAAATTTAGGTTTTACTACTTTAGTTGACAACTATACCAATCATGATGGAAAAACCTATACGGATATTTCTCTCCCGCTTGCTCTTGGAGGATTGACTAAAGGCGTTACCAACTTAGAACTAACGAACGGCTTCGCTACCATTGCCAATCAGGGACTTTATCATCCCGCTTTCTTTTATACAAAAATTGTTGACCATGACGGAAATGTGTTACTCGACAACACAATGAATACGGATACCAGACAGGTCATGAAAGAATCGACTGCATGGCTCCTTACCAGTGCAATGGAAGACGTCATTTTAAAAGGAACCGGCAGCCGCTTAAAATTTAAGAAAATCAATATGCCGCAGGCAGGAAAAACCGGCACTTCCACCGGCAACCGCGACTTGTGGTTTGTCGGCTACACACCGTATCTCACAGCCGGCATCTGGGGCGGTTATGATTCCGGACAAAAGCAAACGTCTCTTACCTATCAGAAAGATTTGTGGCGTGACACGATGGAGAAATTAAATCAAAATTACACAAAAGTTTCTTTCAAGAAACCGGACTCTATCACAACCGCTGTTATTTGTACAAAATGCGGAAAACTTGCAATCAACGGTATTTGCGACAAGGCTGTTGGCGGCTCCTGCATAAAAAAAGAATACTTTGATAAAGAGTCCGTGCCAAAGGAGAAATGCGACTGCCATGTGCGTTGCAAAATCTGCAAAGCCTCCGGACATCTTGCCGGCGACGGCTGCCCATCCTCACAGATTTATACAGCCGTTTACCTGCAAAAAAATGAGTCCACGCAAACCGCAGACTCATCGTTAAGCATTCCCCGCTATCTCGTAGGCTCCACATGTAAAATCCACAACTAACGGCGCTTACGCCTTCTCGGAGGAATCAGACATTTTTTATCAAATCCAATTAAATCATTCCGCCCTGCCTTGAGCAGGGCCTCTTTTACTAAATCATAATTTCTAGGCTCCCGGTATTGAATTAATGCTCGCTGCATAGCCTTTTCATGGGAAGATTTCGGCACATAAATCGGCTCCATCGTACGAGGATCAAGTCCCGTATAATACATGCAGGTCGAAATCGTTGATGGCGTCGGATAAAAATCCTGCACCTGCTCCGGCATGTAGCCGAGGTCTCTAATATATTCCGCCAGTTCAATCGCATCCTTTAGCGTCGAACCCGGGTGAGAAGACATAAAATAAGGAACTACATACTGTTTCTTCCCCGTCCTTTTATTTACTTTTTCATAGCGTTTGCAAAACTTTTCATAAACCGCATGCGGTGGCTTTCCCATCGCCCGCAAAACATTATTAGAAACATGTTCCGGCGCCACTCTAAGCTGCCCGCTGATATGGTCTCTGCAAAGTTCACTAAGAAACGTATCATCTGTTTCCTGCATCACATAATCAAACCGGATTCCGGAACGGACAAATACTTTCTTAACTCCCGGCAAACGCTTCAGTTTCCGAAGCAGTGAAACATAATCCTTATGGTCAACTTTCAGATTCGGACACGGTTTAGGGAACAAACATTGCTTCATCTGGCAGACACCTTTTTCAAGCTGCTTGTCACACGAGGGTCTTCTGAAATTTGCTGTCGGTCCTCCCACATCGTGTATATATCCCTTAAATCCGGTTTTAACAGTCATCCCTTTTGCTTCTTCCAAAATCGACTCATGGCTTCTGACCTGAACAATTCTTCCCTGATGAAATGTGAGGGCACAGAAATTACAGCCGCCAAAACATCCACGGCAGCTTGTCAGACTAAACTGAATCTCGGAAATTGCCGGAACACCGCCTGCTGCCTCATAGGATGGATGATACGTTCCCACATAAGGATAGGCATAAATATCATCCATTTCCTGCGTAGTAAGTGGCTTTGCCGGTGGATTCTGCACAACCAACACTTTATTCGGATATGCTTCAACTAACGGTTTTGCCGTAAATGCATCAGTATTTTCATATTGCACATAAAAACTTTGTGCGTATTTTTTCTTATCCGTACTAACTTCTTCAAACGCAGGAAGAGAAATCGGCTCATACGCACTCAATTCCCCTTCTTTTGTACGGTACACAGTTCCCGCAACATACGTGATATCATGAATTGAAATACCGGCGTCTAACGCCTCTGCAATTTCAAGTATACTGTGTTCTCCCATGCCATATGAAATCATATCCGCACCGGAATCCAGTAAAATCGATCGTTTCACCTTATCCGACCAGTAATCGTAATGCGCCAGCCGCCGTAAGCTCGCCTCGATTCCACCAAGAATAATCGGCGTATGTTTATACGTTCTGCGAATCAGATTCGAGTACACAACGGTTGCATAATCCGGGCGTTTTCCCATCACCCCGCCCGGCGTATACGCATCCGTTTTTCGTCTCTTTTTCGCCACCGTATAATGGTTTACCATGGAATCCATATTTCCTGCACACACTAAAAAAGCAAGGCGTGGCTCACCCAATTTTGTGATACTTGCATCGTCTTTCCAATCCGGCTGCGAAATAATTCCAACTTTATAACCATTTGCCTCCAAATGTCTGCTGATAATTGCCGGTCCGAAAGAAGAGTGGTCCACATAAGCGTCCCCAATGACAAATACAAAATCGCACTGGCTCCACCCCCGCCGTTTCATCGCTTTTTTACTCATCGGCAGAAAATCATCTGCCGCTTTTTTTCATTCGGATTTGTCATCTCTTTCACCTTCTCTCTCTTTCGCCGCAAAAAACTGAACAACGGATTCTGCTGCCTGACGATTCATTTCCGGAATCTCCATCAGTTCTCCCACATCCGCTTTCTGAATCTCAGCTAATGACTGATAGGTCCGCATCAGCGCTTTACGCCTTGTGGCACCAATCATCGGAATATCATCAAGAATCGAATGAACCTGCGTCTTACTTCGAATCTGCTTATGATACTCAATCGCAAAACGGTGTGTTTCATCCTGCACTCTCGTAATCAGGCGGAATCCCTCACCGTGTGTATCAATCGGAATTTCTTCATTCTTAAAATACAGCCCGCGCGTCCTATGGTGGTCATCCTTTACCATGCCGCAGACTGGTATTGTTATATCTAATTTTAACAAAACTTCTTCTGCAATATTTACCTGGCCTTTTCCACCATCCATAAAAATAATATCCGGCAGATTGCGGAAAGAATCCATCTCCGACAAACCTTCCCGTTTGCTGTGTTCAAAACGTCTCGTCAGCATTTCCCGCATAGCACCATAATCATCCGGCCCGCTCACGGAACGGATGCGAAACTTGCGGTAATCATTCTTTTTCGCCTTTCCCTCTTCAAACACAACCATTGAACCAACCGTCTCAAAACCATTGATATTTGAGATATCATACGATTCCACACGGCTGAGTCCGGAAATACCAAGCAGTCCCTCGATTTCTTCCATCGCCCCCTTGGTTCTTGCCCGCTCTCTCTGTAACTTCTCAGCATCCTTTTGAAGCACCATCCGGGCATTTTTCTTCGCCAATTCAAGCATGCGCTCTTTCTGTCCGCGCTGTGGATAGCGGAAATACACCTTATGTCCGCGTTTTGCCGAAAGCCACTCAAGGATAGCATCTGCATCTTCCACTTCCTGCTCTAACCAGATTTCTTTCGGAATATACGGCGTTCCGGCATACATCTGTTTAATGAAAGCAGACAAAACAGCCCCTTCTGTCTCCTCATTTGTTCCGGTCAGATAGTAATGCTCTCTCCCTAGCATTTTTCCACCACGGATAAAAAACACCTGCACTACTGCATCCTCTTTTCCACGAGCCATCGCCACGATGTCACGGTCTTCAAAATCCTCTGACGTAATCTTCTGCCGTTCTGTCACCTGGCGGACACTCTGTATCAAGTCGCGATATGTGGCTGCCTCCTCAAAATTCATCTCCGCTGCTGCCCGCTGCATTTTTTCCTCAAGTTCCTTCAATGCCGATTTGGTATCCCCCTGCAAAAACTTCAGGGCGCGCTCAAAATCTACCCGGTACTCCTCCTTTTTCACATGTCCTTGGCACGGTGCCGGACACTGCCCAATCTGATGATACAGACAAGGTCTTTCTTTTCCTATATCACGTGGCAGCACACGGTGACAGTTTCGCAGATGAAACAACTGATTCACCAGTTCAATTGTATCACGAATCGCCTTGCCACTTGTAAACGGCCCAAAATACTTACAGCCGTCCCGTTTCATCTGACGCGCAAAAAGAAGCCTTGGGTAGGCTTCTGAAACCGTTGCTTTTAAGAAAGGATAGCTCTTGCCATCCTTTAACATTGTATTATACCGTGGGGAATGTTCCTTAATCAGATTGCACTCTAACACCAATGCTTCCAGTTCACTGTCCGTCACAATATACTCAAACCACGCAATACGGTCAATCATCCGCTGTATTTTAGGCGTCACATGACGGCTCTTCTGAAAATACTGGCGTACTCTGTTTTTTAGACTAATTGCCTTTCCCACATAAATAATCTCATCCGTTTTGTCATGCATGAGATACACACCCGGCTTACCGGGCAGTTTTTTCAATTCCTCTTCCAGATTAAACACATTTACCAGTCCTTTATAAAACGCGTAATCACATCCACCAGTCCATCTTCGTCACAGGACGGTGCAACATAATCCGCTTTTTCTTTCAATTGTTCCGGTGCATTTGCCATTGCTACGCCAAATCCGGCATATTCAATCATCGGCAAATCATTAAATCCATCCCCACAGCACACCATCTGGCTGCGGCGGTAGCCAAGACGTTCTAACAGTTTTGCCACACCGTATGCCTTATCCACGCCAAGAGGCATCATTTCCAAATAAAATCCCTCGGAGCGGTAAACTGAAAGACGGCCCTCAAAATCTTTTGCCGCCTTTTTCTCCAGTTTTTCCAAATGCGCAGGGTCCCCGGTCAAAATGCATTTATTACCCGCAAACTTCACATCCCGGTGAAAATCTTCCGGTACCCAAATAGGAATATCACAGCCTTTTGCATCAATTGTAATATACGGATCCGTGTCACTGTGCGCCACGATTTTCCCGGCATCATACGTTAATATTCCGGTATGCTCTTTTTTTGAATAATCATACAATTCATGAATCATCCCATCCGGCAGTGTAATATCATATATCACTTCACCGGTTGCAAAATTTGTAATGCGTCCACCGTTAAACGAAATAACATAGCCTCCAAACCGGTCAAGTCCAATCGCTTTTGCCTGATGGCGGATGCCCTCTGTGCACCGCCCGGAAGCAATTGCAACCTTGATCCCCTGGTCCTGACATTCCCACAGAGCCTCTTTTGTTCGCTCTGTAATTTCTTTTTTCGTATTGACCAATGTTCCATCAACATCCAGCACTAACAATTCGTAAGCCATTACTCTTCCTCATTCTGCGGGAGTTCTTTTACTTCTTCTTTCTGTTTTTCCTCGCCGCTTCTCTTTAACTTTTCACCGGTAATTTCTTCGTAAATCGCAACAAACTCTTTTCCGGTAATCGTTTCTTTTTCAATTAAATGCTCTGCCAGTTTATCCATAACCGTCTGGTTTGTCTCGATACATTCCACTGCCTTTTTGTAACAGTCATTCAAAATTGTCATGACTTCTTCATCAATCTGGCTCTCCGTCACCTCGCCGCAGTTAAGCACCGGTCTGCCATCCAGATAACGGCTCTGAATCGTCTCTAAGCCCATCATGCCAAACTTACTGCTCATACCGTACTGCGTTACCATCGAACGCGCAATTGACGTTGCCTTCTCAATATCATTCGACGCTCCGGTCGTAATATCATCAAATTTAACCTGCTCCGCCGCACGGCCGCCCATGAGCGTAACAATCTCTGAAATCAGTTCTTCCTTCTTCATCAGATATTTTTCTTCCTCCGGCACCTGCATCACATAGCCGAGTGCTCCCATTGTACGCGGCACAATCGTAATTTTCTGTACCGGCTCCGCATGTTTCAAATTAGTTGCCACAAGCGCATGTCCAATCTCATGGTAAGCAACAATCTTCTTTTCTTCCTCGCCAAGAATACGGTCTTTTTTCTCTTTTCCGGCAAGCACCACTTCAACTGCCTCAAACAAATCCTTCTGGCTTACAACCTGTCTGCCATCTTTTACTGCCATAATAGCAGCCTCATTAACCATATTGGCAAGGTCCGCACCAACGGCACCGGAAGTTGCCAACGCAATTTCTTCCAAATCTACCGTATCATCCATAAGCACATCATGCGAATGAACCTTTAATACATCCACACGGCCTTTCAAATCCGGTTTTTCCACAATAATCCGGCGGTCAAAACGTCCCGGACGAAGTAATGCCTTATCAAGCACTTCCGGACGGTTTGTCGCACCAAGAATGATAATTCCTTTCGAGGAATCAAAACCATCCATCTCCGACAACAGCTGATTCAGCGTCTGCTCACGCTCATCATTGCCCCCGCCATACTGGCTGTCACGGCTTTTACCAATCGCATCAATCTCATCAATAAAAATAATACAAGGTGCCATCGATGTCGCCTGCTTAAACAAATCTCTTACACGTGACGCACCGACACCAACAAACATTTCCACAAAATCGGACCCGGACAGGGAAAAGAACGGAACACCTGCTTCTCCTGCAAGTGCCTTCGCAAGCAGTGTCTTACCGGTTCCCGGAGGTCCGACAAGCAGCGCACCTTTCGGAAGTCTCGCACCAATTTTTTTGTATTTATCCGGATTTTTCAAAAAGTCAACTAACTCCGTCAGTGACTCTTTTGCCTCTTCTTCACCGGCAACATCCTTAAATGTCACACCGGTCTTTTTCTCTACATACATCTTCGCGTTTGACTTGCCGACGCCGCCCATAATGCCGCCGCCCTTGGTTGCCGAGCGCATAAAGAACCAAAGGAGAATCCAAAGTCCCGCAATCGGAAGAATATAAGAAAGCAAAAAGTCCATAATTCCCGAACTGCTCTGAATCTCCGCCGTAAACTCGACTCCGTATTTATTCAGCAAATCCTGCACCAATTTCTCGTCATTGACATACCCGGTATAATAAGTGACCGTAAGCATCGCCACTTTTTCCTTCGTCTTTGGCTCAATGACAATCATATTCGACTGAAATGTAACCTTTTTGACCTGGTCCTTTTTCAGCATTTCAATAAATTTTGTATACGTGATTTCCTTTTCCGTATTTCTTTGAATCTCGGAATTCAGAAAAAAAATCAAGCCAATTGCAAACAGCGCCGCCATTAAACAAATCAAGAGATTGGTCTTGTTTTTCTTGCGCTTGTTCGGATCCTGATTATTTCTTTCATTATTATTAAAATCCATTCTATCTTGTCCTTTCGTATTCTGAATCGTTACTTTAATAAGTATAAAAGATTTTAAATGATAAATCAATGGTTAGTATGTGAAAGATTGGTGAATTTGACACTTGAAACAAACTGGTAAAAAGGGTATACTAGAAATAAGTTTGTTTATTTTCATTAAATGATAAAATTTGTAAAAAGATTAAGGAGCTGTTGGCTCCGGAATGGAGATTAAAATGGCTGTAAAGTACGTTTTTGTAACTGGCGGTGTTGTTTCCGGTTTAGGAAAAGGAATTACTGCCGCTTCTTTAGGTCGATTGTTGAAAATGCGTGGCTACAAAGTAACCATGCAGAAATTTGACCCGTATATCAATATTGACCCGGGTACGATGAATCCAATTCAGCATGGTGAAGTATTCGTCACCGATGACGGTGCGGAAACCGATTTGGACTTGGGACATTATGAGCGTTTCATTGACGAAAGTCTCACCAAACAGAGTAATGTCACAACCGGTAAAGTTTACTGGTCGGTTCTTTCCAAAGAACGCCGTGGTGATTACGGTGGTGGAACCGTACAGGTAATCCCTCATATTACAAATGAATTAAAAAGCCGTTTTTACCGCAACGATGGTGTAAAAGAAACGCAGATTGCCATCATTGAAGTCGGAGGTACGGTTGGTGATATCGAGAGCCAGCCATTTTTAGAGGCAATTCGTCAGTTCCAGTTAGATGTCGGACATGAAAATGCGATTTTGATTCACGTTACATTAGTTCCTTATTTAAAGGCATCGCAGGAATTGAAATCCAAGCCAACACAGGCAAGTGTAAAAGAACTTCAAGGTATGGGAATCCAGCCGGATATCGTTGTATGCCGTACTGAGATTCCTCTCGATAAAGCAATCCGCGACAAAATTTCTTTGTTCTGTAATGTACCAAACAGTCAGGTTATCCAGAACTTAGATGTGGAAACACTTTATGAAGTACCTCTTGCCATGGAGAAGGAAAACCTTGCACAGACTGTCTGCAAATGTCTTCACTTGGATTGTCCGGAACCGGATATCAAAGGCTGGGAAGACATGGTAAATTCCATTAAGAACTTAAACAAAGAAGTAACCGTTGCCCTCGTCGGCAAATATACTGCTTTGCATGATGCTTATATCAGTGTTGTTGAATCCTTAAAGCACGGTGGTTTCGCCCACAATGCACAGGTAAACATCAAATGGGTAAATTCAGAAGATGTAACCCCTGAAAATGTCGCTGATATTTTAGGCGATGTAAGTGGTGTTTTAATACCGGGTGGTTTTGGTGACCGCGGTATTGATGGTAAAATATATGCTATCCAGTATGCCCGCGAAAATAACATTCCATTCCTTGGTCTCTGCCTCGGTATGCAGTTATCCATCGTAGAATTTGCACGTAATGTTGTCGGCTGGAATGACGCTCACAGTGCAGAATTAGACCCATCTACAACGCATCCGGTAATTCACCTGATGCCAGACCAGAATGGTGTTGAGGATATCGGCGGCACCTTACGTCTTGGTTCCTACCCTTGTGTACTCGCTAAAGACAGTAAAGCATATGCGCTATACGGCGAAGAAACAATTCATGAAAGACACCGCCACCGCTATGAGGTAAATAACTACTATCGTGATGACTTAGAGAAAAACGGCATGAAACTTTCCGGACTTTCACCGGATGGACGAATTGTTGAAATGTTAGAGATTCCGGAACATCCTTGGTTCGTTGCCACACAGGCTCATCCAGAGTTTAAATCCCGTCCAAACCATCCACATCCGTTATTTAAAGGATTTGTTGGTGCAGCACTTGAGTATCAGGATAAGTAAGAATAAGTAATCTATATAAAAAAAAGAAATGATAATTGGCTCGAAACAAAAGATTCGCTTCGCGAATAAGGTTTCTCTCCAATTATCATTTCTTCTTTTTTATAAGTTACTTATCTTACTTTACTTTTCTGAACTTCCCCGTACTGTTCTCACAAAAGCTTCTATTCGTTCTTTACTCTTTCCGTTACCATCTGTGCGCTCTACACCGGAACTGGTGTCCACACCATCAATTTTCCCCGCGCAGGCAGCCAGAGCCTCTCCCACATTGTCCGGATTAAGCCCACCGGCAAGTAATACTTGTTTCTCTGTCGAAGGAAGCTTTTGCAGCAAATCCCAGTCAAATGTTTTTCCGCTTCCCGGAACTGCAGCATCCATAACAAATCCAGCCACTTCATCCATTTCTTCGTAATGTGAAAAAGCATCCATATCACTTACATTAAAAGCTTTAAAAACCGGAATCCGACAGGACGTAATAACCGAATCCTCTATCTTGCCATGAATTTGAATTGCTAAAAAGCCGGCTTCCACAACCGCTTCCACCTGCTCTTTTGTCGGGCTTACCGTAACCGCAACCGAAACAACGCCTGCCGGAAGTTTCGCAATTAATTTCTTGGCACACTCTAGGGAAAGATTCCTTTTACTTTTCGGGAAAAACAGCACAAAGCCGGCATAATCAATACCGGCTTTTGCAATATATCCAATTTCTTCTTCGGAAGTAATACCACAAATTTTTATCAAAGGGTTCTTCATCTTATCTACCTCGTTTCACTCAATCATCCATGTCCTTTCATTATACATACAGAATGATTTAATGACAACCCTTACATTTGCTGCAGTCACCGCCGCAGCTTCCTTTTCCACTTTTACGGTCTTTTCTCATACCAAACAGAATAGCGGCTACAATCACCACAAGAATACCTGCTACAATAATTGTTCCCCACATATTGACACACTCCTTTCGATTCAAAAGGCTAGACCTGCATTTCAAAAAATGCAGGTCATATCCAAATGGCTTATTTATGTTCAAAATGTTTTTTACAAATTTATGAGATGATTACTTGGAGGCAGCAACACTCGCTTTGCCAACCTTCAATGTCTGGCTTTCTTTATAAGGACGAACCAAAAGGTAAATCATTCCAATAATTACCAAAATAGCAACTACTGTCCAGATACTGAATACGCCCTGTGCAAGCAAACCAATGTTATTTACAATCAAACCAATCAAGTAAGCAAATCCACACTGATAACCAACGGCTACGAAGAACCATTTACGGTTATTCATCTCACGCTTAATTGCACCCATTGCTGCGAAACATGGAGCACACAAAAGGTTAAATGCTAAGAATGCATAACCACTAACTGCGGTAAAGTTTGCTGCCATGTTCTGATATACAGTACCATCACCGGCAGAGTACAGAATACCAAGTGTACCAACGATATTCTCTTTTGCCACAAGACCTGTAATCGAAGCAACAGTTGCCTGCCAGTTGCCCCATCCAAGAGGAGCAAACAACCAAGCGATTGCTTTACCAATTACTGCCAGAATACTAGCATCAATTTCATCCTCAGAAAGCATACGGAATGTTCCGTCTACTACACCGAAGTATGTTGTAAACCATACAAAGATTGTGGAAAGAAGGATGATCGTACCTGCCTTCTTAATAAAGCTCCAGCCACGCTCCCACATGCTGCGAAGTACCGTACCAACGGTTGGCATATGGTAAGCAGGAAGCTCCATAACGAACGGTGCCGGGTCACCGGCAAACAATTTCGTTTTCTTCAAAATGATACCAGATACGATAACAGCTCCAATACCAAGGAAGTATGCGGAAGGAGCAACCCATGAAGCACCACCGAAAATAGCTCCGGCAACCATTGCGATAAATGGAAGTTTTGCTCCACAAGGGATAAATGTTGTCGTCATAATTGTCATCTTACGGTCACGGTCACTCTCGATTGTACGGGAAGCCATGATACCGGGAACACCACATCCGGAACCAATCAACATTGGGATGAAGGATTTACCGGACAAACCGAAACGACGGAAAATACGGTCCATGATAAATGCGATACGTGCCATGTAACCACATGCTTCCAAAAATGCTAAGAAGATAAACAATACAAGCATCTGAGGAACGAATCCGAGTACGGCTCCGACACCGGCTACAATACCATCCATAATCAATCCATACAAAGGTTCTGCACAAACCGGATTTCCTTCGTCATTCAAAAGTGCCTTATCAAGCAATGCCGGGATACCGGGAACCCAAACACCATAATCTGCAGGATCCGGCTCTTCCAAGCCTTTTTCATTGACATATTTTTCTGCATCTTTGAAGGACATACCATTTACGGTTTCTTCATCTGCACCATCCGGTACTGCATCGTAATATACATCAATTTCATTTGTTGCCAAAGTCTCTTCATCTTCTACTTCATATTTTACAGAAGCTTCCGACGAACCTTTTGCATCTAACTCCGCCATCTTTTTCTTTGTTGCATCAACATCAACGGCATCTTCATCGTCTGTTACCAAAACGCCATAAGCATCCAATGCATTGGTTGCCTGTGTATAGCTGTCAGCATCTTCTTCGTAAGCGGAAGTTCCGATACCGAACAAGTGCCAGCCATCACCGAACACACCATCATTTGCCCAGTCAGTAGCAATTGTACCAACAGTCGTAACAGAAACATAATATACGATAAACATAACAACCGCAAAGATTGGCAGCGCCAAAATTCGGTTTGTCACAATCTTATCAATCTTATCGGAAATCGTAAGTTTTCCGGATTTTGCTTTTTTCAGGCAGTCATCAATGACAGATGTTATATAACTGTATCTCTCATTTGTAATAATACTTTCTACATCGTCATCAAATGCCTCCTCCAGAGAAGAAATCTCACTGCTGACATCCGGCACAGAAGCCATCTGCTCAACAATTTTATCATCGCTCTCCAAAAGTTTGATTGCATAGAAACGTTTCAACTCATCTTTAATCTGTCCGTCTAACATTGACTCAACAGAATGAATTGCCATCTCTACTCCTTCAGCAAATTCATGAACTGGTGCTTCATAACCTTTCTTTGCTGCAGCCAAAGCCTTTTTCGCAGCATCCTCAATACCGGTTCCTTTCAGGGCAGAAATCTCAACCACTTCACAGCCAAGAACTTTGCTTAACTCTTTAATGTTGATGACATCGCCGTTTTTCTTTACGATATCCATCATGTTGACAGCCATAACAACCGGAATACCAAGTTCCAGAAGCTGTGTTGTCAAATACAGATTACGCTCAATGTTCGAACCATCTACAATATTTAAAATCGCATCCGGCCTCTCATTGATTAAGTAATTTCTAGCAACTACCTCTTCCAATGTATATGGGGAAAGAGAATAAATACCGGGCAAGTCCGTGATAACAACGTCTGAATTACCACCTGCCAAACTCTTTTTCAACTTTCCTTCTTTTTTCTCTACTGTTACACCAGGCCAGTTACCAACAAACTGATTGGCACCGGTCAAAGCGTTAAACAATGTTGTCTTACCGCTATTCGGGTTACCCGCAAGCGCAATCGTAATAGCCATTTTCTTTTCTCCTTTTCTAAGTTTGATATTTCTATCTTATCTTTGTTTAGACTTTCTGTTGTTAGTTTTTACTAACTGTGACGCAAAAAAATTTACTGAACTTCAATCATTTCTGCATCAGCTTTACGCAAGGATAATTCATAACCACGCACGGTAACCTCAACTGGGTCTCCAAGCGGTGCTACTTTCCTTACAAAAATATCAACTCCTTTGGTAATACCCATGTCCATAATACGCCTTTTTACCGGACCTTCGCCTGTCAACTTCGTAACTTTTACTGTGCTGCCAGGTGTCACCTCTCTCAATGTCATTGTCTTTCCTCCTTAAATCATTATCTTATTTGCCATATCTTTTCCAAGTGCAACGCGGGAATCTTTGACATTCAAAATCATATTGCCACTGATTTCCGATACCACTGTCACAACTCCACCGGTCACAAAGCCTAAGTTCTCCAGAAATTTCTTTGTCTCTTCACGACCGCCAATTCGTTTAATCGTGTTTGGCTCGCCCACTTTCGCCATCGTTAAAGGCATCATTCCATCATCCTTTCTGTATCGCGTCATAAATGACATGACGGTTGATAATGAATTCTATCACTTACGCAAGTTAGTATACACTAACGTATATTAGCTGTCAAGAACTTTATGAGTTTTTTTCGCGATAAAACAAATTGATTCATCCGCAAAAGAATGTTATACTATATAATACAATGCGAATGGGGATACCCCCAGTATATATTTTTTTGGAGAGGAGTTACTTATATATATGAAGAAAAAATATAATGAATCCGCTGAGGATTATTTGGAAACTATCCTTATGTTAAGTAAAACACTGCCGGTCGTCCGTGCCGTAGACATTGCTACCGAATTGGATTTTAAAAAATCCAGCGTCAGTGTCGCCATGAAAAACCTGCGCGAAAAGGGACATATTACCGTAACCGATGCCGGTTACATCTATTTGACGGATTCTGGGAAAAAAATTGCCGAAATGGTCTATGAGCGTCATGACGTTTTGATGCACTACTTAATTTCTCTTGGTGTTGCCGAAAAAACAGCAGAAGAAGACGCTTGCAAAATCGAGCACATCATCAGCGAGGAAAGTTTTCAGGCAATTAAAAACACGTTTACTCAGAAATAACAATTTAGAACCGCATATATAAAAACACCTTTTCTCTATGCCTGCATAGACGAAGGGTGTTTTTTATATTGAAACTTTTTTTACATAAAATAAACCGCCTGTAACGACTGTTACAAGCGGTTTTCACGTACGTGAGAGGATTCGAACCCCCGACACCTTGGTCCGTAGCCAAGTGCTCTATCCAGCTGAGCTACACGTACAACGCAAGTATTATAATAGCGCAGTTGTCATGAAAAGTCAAGCACTTTTTTTATTTTTTTATATCTTTATAATTGAAGCTCCATCACCGGTTTTAGACAGGAGTAAATGTTAGCTTTCGGCACGCTATCACAGTAGATTAAAAATAATCAATACAAATGATTAAATTTAATCATTTCCTTTTTGCTAAAAGTATGATAACATATCATATAGCAAAAGGCAATGACGAGGAATAGTAACTTCCTTTTATTCTTTCAGAGAGCTGCCGGCTGGTGAAAGGCAGTAGATGAATGGTTGTGAACTCGCCTCCGAGCTGTACATTTGAACCTTTAGTAGAATGTACCGGTCACCCACCGTTATGAGGGAAAGGCATGTTAGTGCTGATGAGGGCATGTCCATCGGACATGAAGTAGAGTGGTACCGCGAAGGATTATCTCTTTCGTCTCTACAACCACATTGGTTGTGGGGCACGGAAGTTTTTTTATTTATACCACAAATCATCCAATCCCCTGCAGCAAAACAGTATTTTAATAGGAAAAAAAATGGAGGATTTGAAAATGAAAAATTTTGACAAGTATGAAAAAGCCTATTTTATGCCACCGGAATGTACCTATGACTGGGTAAAAAAAGATTCCATCACAAAGCCACCGATTTGGTGTTCCGTCGATTTGCGTGATGGTAACCAGGCGTTGATTGAACCAATGAGTTTAGACGAAAAATTACAGTTTTTCCAGATGTTAGTAGATATTGGATTCAAGGAAATCGAAGTTGGTTTCCCGGCTGCATCGGAAACTGAATACGAATTTATGCGTGCTTTGATTGAGAAAAACATGATTCCTGATGATGTTACCGTTCAGGTTCTGACTCAGGCAAGAGAGCACATTATCAAAAAAACATTTGAGGCTGTAAAAGGTGCTCCTCACGCAGTTATTCATCTGTACAACTCAACATCGGTTGCACAACGTGAACAGGTATTTAAAAAATCCAAGGAGCAGATTAAACAGATTGCCGTTGACGGTGCGGTACTTTTGAAAAAATTAGCAGACGAAACCGAAGGAAACTTCTCTTTCCAGTACAGTCCGGAAAGTTTTCCGGGAACGGAAGTAGATTATGCCGTTGATGTGTGTAATGCCGTTTTGGATGTATGGAAGCCAAAGAAAGAAAACAAAGCAATCATCAACATTCCTGCTACGGTTGAAAATGCAATGCCTCATGTATTCGCCACTCAGGTGGAATACATCAACAAACATTTGAAATACCGTGATGCAGTTACCCTGTGTCTGCATCCGCACAACGACCGTGGCTGTGGCGTAGCAACCGCAGAACTTGGTATTTTAGCAGGAGCCGAGCGTATCGAAGGTACTCTGTTTGGAAACGGTGAACGTACCGGTAACGTTGACATTGTTACTTTGGCAATGAATATGTATACACATGGCGTAGATCCAAAACTGGATTTTTCCAATATGCCAAAAATCCGTGCAAATTATGAGAAATTTACAAGAATGCATGTTTATGAGCGTCAGCCATATGCCGGTGATTTGGTATTTACCGCATTCTCTGGTTCCCATCAGGACGCAATTGCCAAAGGTATGCAGTGGCGTGAAGATAAGAAATTAAAAACATGGAGCGTTCCTTATCTGCCGGTTGACCCTAAAGATGTCGGACGTACCTATGACGGCGACGTAATCCGAATCAACAGCCAGTCAGGCAAGGGCGGCGTCAACTATATTCTGAAACAGAACTTCGGCATTTCCATGCCGGATGCGATGAGAGAAGAAGTTGGCTATCTGATGAAACATGTTTCCGACGAAGAGCATAAAGAACTGTCTCCACAGTGGGTTTATGAGATTTTCGAAGACAATTACATTAACCCGACACCTTACTTCCAGATTTCCGAATGCCACTTCAAACAGGTGGATGGCATCATGGCAGAAGCAACCATTACCTGCGGTGACAAATCCACTATTGTGGATGCAAACGGAAACGGACGCTTAGATGCCGTAAGCAACACCATCAAACAGTTCTTTGGCATCAGTTATCAGTTGTCCACTTACGAAGAGCATGCTTTGACTCAAGGCTCCTCTTCCAAGGCAATTGCCTATGTCAGCATCACCTGTCAGGGCGATGTATTCTGGGGCGTCGGCATTGACGAAGATATTATTTCGGCTTCGATTCACGCATTGTGTGTCTGCGTAAACAAACTGCCAGACATAAAAAAAAACGATAACTTGAGAGATGAGCGGCTGGTTAGCATGATTAATTTCATGCAGGCCAATTACCAGACCGTAACACTTGAAGATATGGCAGAACAGTTCCACTTAAGCGTGCCGTATTTAAGCAAATTCATCCATGAAAAATCCGGCAAAACATTTGGCGAACAGGTCACAAATATCCGGATGAAAAAAGCAAAAACACTTTTAAAAAATGGAAATATGACCGTAGAAAATATTGCTGCGGCAGTCGGCTACCCAAGTGTGGAACATTTCAGCCGGACATTCAAAAAACTTTACGACAAAACACCGGTAGAATACCGGAATAGTGAAAAATAAACAAATACCAAAAGAACCACCGAGAATACACGGTGGTTCTTTTGGTATTTAGTTGTTTTGTATTCTCAAGCGCCACTTTTCCTCTGCTTGTGACGATTTCACTTTTTCCATATACCAGTGTATACTGCCGGACTGCCCGTTAAAAACTTTTTTCTCCTGTACTTTTTCTGCAACTGACTCACCCTGTTCTTTCGTGATTCCAAACTGCATCAATGTTTTTACTAACGCATCTTTTTCAGCCCTTGTCAACTGTAATTTTGCACTGTCTATGTTACTCACAATATCTGCTTCAATATCACAATAGAGTGAAAATTCATATTCAGCCTGAAGAAGTTTTCTATTTGAAATATAATATGTAACACTATTTTGCAATACATCTGAGCCGTCCATTCCATAAAAGGATGCTTTCTTAATTTTTCCTCCTGGCAAAATAGAATCAGCCATAAAAGCTTCCGTTATTTCATTAGGAATTACTTCCTTTAGTACATCCGGAATAAAGACAAAACTAACCGGTATCTCCACACTCATTACATTATAAAAATGATGCTCCCCCTCATCATCGTAAAATCTAAAACAAATCCCCTTTTTCCCAATCACGCAATCTTTTAATTGTGAATCCATCTGTTTGTCCACAACTTGTTTTGTCAAATCGGAAAAGCCCATCTGCTCTAACTTCTGAAGCAATTTTACTTGATCTTCTTTCGTCTTAAAATGCACTTCAAAATACTTTTTTGTGACAAAATCCCCTATATCATCCTCCAAGCCATACCTTGTTTCCTCACACCAGCGGCGCAACGTAACAAGCGGGTCTTCCCACTCATCGTTTTCACCATACTCCATTTTACAGCCAGGTATTTTACCTGAATCAATACTGGTAAACAGTGTTTTTAATTGTTTTAAAATCTCCTGATTTTCAGGAATTGCATTCCATCTTATTTCCTGAATCGTTTCTGCTTTTTGTTTTTGTATTTCCTTTTCTACATCCACCATATTATTGCAGACCGGAACATCCATTTTGGACATCTGGCTGATAACCGCATCCTTTGCCGGTTCCGCTTCACATCCACCGCAAAGTAAGACTGCGGCAATACCTGCTAAAATTATTTTTTTCATCCTGTTTCACTCCTCTCCATCTATTGAAACGATATCGACAGCATTTTCTTCATAAAAAGGTATACCAATGTTCCAACAACAATGCTGAGCATAATAAACACCAGCAGACAATCGCCTCCACTAACACGGTATCCAACAAAATATGCTCCCAAAAGGCCAAAAGCTGTTCCAAAACATACTCCCATTCCTGCACTGATAAATGACCTTGCAGATTTCTTCTGTACAACAATACCAGTTCTTGCCATATCTACACGGCCTGAAATCCAGTAAGCAAGCCCACCTATAATAAATATCGTTGCAAAGGCAGCAAACAGCATAAGCCAGAAATTGGAATAATTGACAATTATGTAATAAGAAGAACTTTCCATCTGGCTGCACATGTCAGTGGAACGAAAACCACTTCCGACACACAAACCAAGATACTGCCCCCACTCCCGGTATTTTGGAATATCAAGCTGCATTTCTCTGAAAAACCAGCCATCATATAATAATACATAGCCAACACTCCACAAATAAATGGGTGCGAAACTCATACCAGTTCCAATCAGCGCAGCCACAATCCCCCTGCTCACAAGAATATGCGCAAGTAAAAAAATAGAATACAATGCAAGCATCATAAGGATAAGCTGCAGTCCAAGCTGTATTAACTGCCACATCGTGTTATTTCCCATGATAATATCACTATAAGCAATCCCTGACAGGTTTTTCCAAAATTCTGTAATATAGCAATTTCTTACATAAATCATTCCTAGTAAAACAGTAATTCCAGACAATAAAATTGTACCATACCCACACAACGCTTTTGCAAGGAAACGTTCTTTTTGAGTAAATGGCAGGCTCAGCAGGTACTCCTGTGTACTCTTTTTATGCCAATCCGAAAATTGAAAAATAGACATAACAGCAATACAGCCAACAATTAAAATAGACGCGCTCCCAAGCATCTTACAAAATCCAAAATTAATTCCTCCCCCCAAATAAAACGAACCATCTTCAAAGGCCCCCTTAAATTCATGCATCATCAAGATAGTAAATAACACCCCGGCAATTATCCCGGCAAGTGCAAACCAGCGCATACGTTTGCTTTCATAAAGGAATACTGCTTTTTTTCGGCTCATTAATTGTCACCTCCCGTAATATAATCAGCATCGTTTTGTCGATTCATGTAAATAAAACTCTCTTCAAGTCCCATCGGCATCTGCTCAACCACAACCGCTCCCTGTTTCCTCATTTCTTCTTCAAAAATCTCATCTGTTCCCGGTAGTACTACCGTGTACACACTTCCCACATTAGAAATATGACAAACATCCTTTCGATGATATAATTCTCCCGGTGCCCCTTCCGGAAACACAAGCTGATACTTGGCCATCTTAGCGGTTACCTCTTCTAATTCATCTTGAACATAAATACGTCCATCGCGAATCAGCGTTACATCATCACATATTTTCTCCAGTTCACTAAGATGGTGAGAAGAAATAAGAACCATCATATCGTTATTTTCTACAGATGTAACAAGGATATCCAGCAAATCTTTTTTTGCTATCGCATCCAGCCCAGACGTTGGTTCATCCAAAATCATCACTTCCGGTTTTCTTGCCATATTCAGCATAAAGGATACCCGCATCTGCTGCCCTTTGGACAACTGACTGATTCTTTTATTTGTATTTACCTGAAAAATCAGATTCAGTTTTTCAAACTCATCTTTTGAAAAATCCGGATACAAATTTTTGTATAAAGCCACCATTTTTTTCACTTTATAACTGCTAAACATATGATTGCTGTCTGCCACATAACCAATCTTTTCTTTAACTGCCGTATTTTCATATACTGGTTTACCATCAAGTGTCACCGTCCCTTGATCCGGCTTATAAATGCCAGTAAGACATTTAATTATGGTTGTTTTTCCGGAACCATTATGTCCAATCAGACCATGTATGCTTCCTTTATTGATTTGCAGATTAATACCCTCTACCGTATAATTTCCTGATTCTCCATATCCTTTACAAAGCCCTCTCACCTCAAACATGTTGCTCTCCTCCTTGCAGATTTTCCAATATTTCTTCTATCAAGTGCACGATCTCTTCTTGTTTCATCCCCTGATAAATCAATTCCATGCAATCTTCCTTTAACTGATTTGTCACTTTCCGGATCACTTCCTCATTTTTTATTTTATCCGGTACTGCTGCAATATACGTTCCTTTTCCCCGTAAAGTTTCAATCATTCCCTGACTCTCCATAATCCGGTAAGCCTTTGCAACAGTTCCAGGTGTTACTTCCAGCTGTATTGCCAGTTTTCTCACAGATGGTATCGCATCCCCCGGCTTTAAATACCCTTGCAGTGTCATATATTTATACTGCGATATAATCTGCTCATAGATCGGCTGTGAACTGCGAAAATCTAATTGTATCATCATCCGCTTCCAAACGCCTCCTTTTGCATTATACTTTATTGCATTAACTGTATCACTCGTACTAGTACAGTCGATACAATAAATATAACATTATCTTTTATATTTGTCAATCTAAAAATAAGGCACTGATTTACATCAATGCCTTATTTCTATTCCATATTCTAAAACAAGTTTATTTTTTATAATTAAAGCAAACGCCATACTGGCCAATTGCCTTCTTGCTGGTACGTGAAATCTTAACATAATAAGTACCCTTTGCTTTCAGCTTATATTTCACAATCTTACAATCCGAACTGGTATCCTTCATATGTTTAGTATCAAAATAATATGTTTTGACGGCCTTCTTCTTACCTTTTTTGTAAATCAACGCCTTAAAACTACCGGATGAAAGCATGTTATTATAAATAGTCAGAGCCCCCTGCTTCTTATCTGTCTTTGAAAAACGATACCATCTTGTATTTACTTTGTCCTCATTAAAATAATACCCAAAACGGTAATAATCATCATTTGACTCAATATCAGAATCCGTCTTATACAGGTTTACCGCTTTCTTTTTCGTCTTTCCATACGAATTCTTTGCCAAATGCTGATAATCCGATTCATATGCCGCAATCTGGCTCACACATCCGGCTTTTGCCATAATCTTTAACCGGTACTCACCTTTCTTTAAGGCAAACTGGATATCCTTTGCCGTCGTACCATTCATATGCGTGTACAAATCAAACTTCTTACCCTTCTTCACCGAAATCTGTTTGGAAACGGAAGTCCATTTTGCACCGTTTTTCTTTTGAACTTCTATTTTTATATTCGGTGTGGCAACAAGATTCAAATCAACAATTCGAACAATCACACCGCCATTTGTTTTCTTTGTAAATGGCAGATACTGTGCTGTTCCATTTGCCATGAAATAATTTTCGTTGATATCTTCACCAAGTTTTAATGACATCAATTCCGGACAGACAAATGCATTATGAATCTTAAACGTACCGGTTATTTTTTCCGGTGTTTTCAAATAAAGAACATCTCCCTTTTTCACCTGTTTACAGTTGTTTACTTCTTTTTTGTACGCATCATAAAGTTTTACTTCTTCACTGGCATAGTAATAAAAGATGCCGGACTCTTTCATTGTTAAGGTAATAAACTGATTCTGCATCGATGAGTCATATGAATAAGCGCCACTCACCGCATCAAATGCCTCGCCGGTACAATCAATTGATTTCGCATTCCTGCGTTTTGCCTGCTCTTCCTTCTGCTTTTTCTCATATTCCGCGAAAGAAGTATAAAATGTATCTTTTTTTGCCTGCCACTCTTTTGAAATGCAGTCACCAATTTCTGTCCAGCAAAATGCATCTTTACCAATTTCCTTTAACGAAGCCGGGAAATTTATTTTTACAAGTTTTTTGCAGTTATAAAATGCATTTGCACCTATTGTCTTTATGGTCGAAGGCAGCTTAACTTCCTTCATATTAAAATTACGGAACATTTCATCCGGAACTGTCTCAACGCCTTCCGGAATTTCAAGCGTCTCCTCTTCTGCCTTTTTCTTAGCATCTGCTTTGTCAGCAAATTCGGCAAGATATGTTTTATCAATAACCATATAGTCGCCGGCAAATGAAATCCGCTCAGGCATCTGACGCATTGCCTCTTTTTCTCCTATCGTGCCAAGTAAGACGGCAACGCTCTCCTTCGTCAAATCCTTTGATAAAACACTATATTGAATACCCGCCGGTAAAGGCTCGCCATCTTTCACAATATTTTTTACACCGGCAGGAATTGTAAATTCTTTCAATTCTTTTACCGGTACATAGTTGTCATCCCCTAAATCATTCGTAAATGCACTCGTCAAAATACTCTCGCAGGAAGGCTTTACCTCCGCCTGCTTCGCATAAAGAGCAAGGTACATCAAAGTGTCACCTTTTTTGTTATAAATAGCACCTTTATATGAGCTAAAATTCTTATCGTTCTTATTTACTACATAAGCCCTCGTATCAAACTGATTCAAACTGATATCATTCAGTGATTTAATGGCAGATGTAAACGTCAGCTGCTCTAATGGCGTATCATTGATCACACCTTTCTCATCCACCCGGTTATAAGCATATAAATCAGCCGGTGTTGATACCTTCTTCAATTTTTTACATTTATAAAAAGAATAATTTCCAATATACTTAACGCTGTTTGGAATTGTGACATTTGTAAGCGCTGTATTGTAAAAGGCATATCCGGAAATCTTTTTCAATGTCGATGGCAATTGTACCTTTTTTAACTTTTTACAATTTTTAAAGGCATTCTTAGAAATGGTAGTGACACCTTTTTTTATCACAACCTTCTTAATATTTTTCGTTTTTGACTTCTTGCCAAACACCATGCTCTTTGGCATCTCACCTTTTCCACTAATGGTAAGTGTTGTTCCTTTCACTTTGTAAGTCACCTTACTGGCTGCATCCACAGGGGCTGCCGGTACTGCCGGAGTAATCAGCGATAACACCAAAGCACCCGTCATCACCGAACCAATTATTTTTTTACTCATAGCCATTCCTCCTTTGTTTTTCATTCTAATAATAAAACGATTTCCATGACAGAAAAGTTGCATTTTTATTCTCTTTTTTCAAAAAAATCATCAAACAATATCCACATTGCACGGAACAAACGCATAATCTGCCATACCGCCATGCCACGCAGATTATATTCCTTAATCAAACTATATTTTGCGGATAAACTTCTCACATCCTCAAACCATACCTCATGCCGTACATTGTCTTTTTCATAGGTAAAATACGGCGACTGCGCCGTCTCGTCAAATTCAATTACAGCACTGTTATTAATTGCAATCTGTACTGCCTCCACATGTCCAATCGTGACTGCCTGACTCTCCCCTCTCATAAAAGGAAGAATCCAGTCATATCCGTAATTTGGCACCCCCAATAATATTTTTTCCGACGGAATTTCCGTCAGTGCATATTCCACAACCTGCCTTACCTTATTAAGCGGTGCAACAGCCATTGGAGGACCATAACGATACCCCCACTCATATGTCATAAGAAGCACCTGATTTGCCGCCTCACCAAGTCCTCCATAATCTTTTCCCTCATATAAAAGCCCTGGCTGCTCTGCCGATGTTTTTGGTGCTAACGCCACACTCACGAGATACCCTTCTTCATTCATACGCACCCGCAGTTCTCTTACAAACGCCGTGAATAAATCCCTATCCTCTTTCAAAATATACTCAAAATCAACATCGACACCACGGAAATTCTTCTCCCTGACTTCTCTCTGCAGTCCGCTAAGCAGCCGCTCCGTGCTCTCTTCGCTCGTAAGTACCGCATGAATTCGGCTATTACTGAATTTTCCATCCGGCCCAATCGGTGTCAAAGTCAGGTATGCATTTCTCCCGTATTCCTCCGCCATCCGGCGCATCGTATCATCGGATGGCACCGGTTGAATCAATTCTCCCTCCTCCGTAAAACCATAAGAAAATACGAGCAGTCCGCTCATATAGGGAAGTGTCTGGCGCAATACCCATGGACTGATATACGGATAGGCATAGCCATTTGCCAACGCCGTCATTTTTACTCCAGGAGACACACCATCCGGAATCAGAAGTGCTTCTCCAACCGCCAAACGATACGGATACGGAATCTGATTGATGTAGGCTATTTCTTCTACTGAAACATCATACAAACCTGCTATTTTATCAATCGTATCTTCTTCTTTGACAAGATAAATTGACATATCCGTCCTCTCTCCAATATTCCTCATTCTCATCTATTGTATGCTTTTCCGAAAAAAAAGAGAACTACCACAATTGGTAATTCTCTTTTTTGAATGCTGGTAACCGGAATCGAACCGGTACGGGTGTCACCACCCACAGGATTTTAAGTCCTGGGCGTCTGCCAGTTCCGCCACACCAGCATAATAAGTATTTCATCCAACAGACATGGTCTGCTGAAACGACCCAGATGGGACTCGAACCCACGACCTCCGCCGTGACAGGGCGGCGCTCTAACCAACTGAGCCACTAGGCCATATCAATGGACCCTCGGGGACTCGAACCCCGGACCGTCCGGTTATGAGCCGGATGCTCTAACCAACTGAGCTAAAGGTCCGCATATCCTCAAGGAATACAAAGTGACCCCTACGGGAATCGAACCCGTGTTACCGCCGTGAAAGGGCGATGTCTTAACCGCTTGACCAAGGGGCCGTATATATTAGATGTCAAACACGACTTAACGCGTCAACATCTAATATAATAGCACAATGGTATTCAGATTGCAAGCGTTTTCGTTATTTCAAATAATTTTTTTTATAAAGTAATTAAAGTTGCCGATGCATAGTATGCCATCCGACGAATCGGATAACTGCTTGGTCCTACAATCACTGCTAATTTCGGGCAGTCACCAACGGCATATTCCCCATTTTTCAATTTGGTTCCGCCCGCAAATACAATCGATTTTAAGTTCTTTACCTTGTATATGCAATTGTAAGGAAGCGATTTAATTCCTTTTTCAAAATACAGTTTTGTCAAATGACTTACACGGTCAAAGGCTTCCGAAGAAACATATTTTACACTGCGAGGCACCGTAAATGATTTTGTATTCTTCTTCGGTGGATACTTCATTAATCTCGTCATCGGACCATTATAAAGCACACCATCTTTTACCGTAAATCTACCTCCGCCTCCGGTAAACGCTGATAGTTTATCGCATCGGCTAAATGCATTTGCGTTCATTTTTACCAGTCCGGAAGGAATGTGTGCCACCCTGATATTTGTCTCAGAAAATGCATAGTCACCAATTGTTTTCACGGAATCCGCAATATCAATCCGTGACAGTCTCCTACATCCCAAAAAAGCCTCTTTTCCAATTTTTTTGGTTCCCTGCGTAATCCGCACTGTACGTAGTTTTGTCATTCCCTGAAATGCATAATTGCCAATCGCACCAGCCGAAATCGTAAGATTTCTAAGGTAATTATTATCATTGAAGGAATTCGATCGAATCGTTCTTACGCTTGATGGTACATGGAATGAACGATTGGTCTTATGTAACGGATACTGGATTAGTTTCGTCATGCTCTTATTATACAAAACACCATCTTTTGCACAATAATTTTTGTTGCCTGCCGCCACACGGATTTCCCGCAGACTGGAGCAGTCATTAAACGCATTCGCATTGATTCCCTTTACATTTGCCGGAATATAAATCGTCTTTAAGGAAGTACAGCTTGCAAATACTTTATTTCCAATATAAAGGACATTCTCACCCATCTGAAGATTTTTAATATTAGTACCTGCAAAAGCACTGTTTCCAATAAACTGTACTTTCTTATTCAAATGAATACTTTTCAGACCACTATATTTAAAAGCCCCATCTCCAATCGCATAGACCTTATTGGTAAGATGAATTTTTTTCAGACTCTCACATCCTGCAAAAGATTTTGCTTTAATAAAAGATACCGGTTTTGGAAGTGTCACACTTTTAAGATTTGTGCATCCATAAAATGTTTTTTCCGGAATATACTTCATTTTTGCCGGCAGTTTTACCTTTTTTAAACCGGTACAATCCACAAAAACACCTTTTGCAAGCTTTGTCTTTTTCCCTTTAAAGATTACGCTTGCCAGCGAATCACATTTTTCAAATGCATTTTCGTGAACTTTTGTTACGCTTGAAGGAATCGTAATCTTTTTCAGCTCATAATTTTTATAAAAGGCTCTGCTTCCAATTGAAGTAAGCTTGTTTCCAAATTTTACATTGGTAAGTTTAAAACATTTGTAAAAGGCATTACTTTGAATCTTCTTAAGAGAAGCCGGCAAATTTATCTTTTGCAATTTTACACAATTATAAAATGCACCTGTCTGTATCTTTTTTACGGATTTACCAAGCGTAACTTCCTGTAGTGACACACAATCCTGGAACATATAATAACTTATCTTGCTAAGTTTCGCCGGGAGTTTAATCTTTTTCAAATTACGGCACTTATGAAATGCCTGTCCCTCAATAACAGTCACTGAATCCGGTATCGAAATGGACTCACAAATATTTTTGCTAAATGCAAATCCCGCAATCTCTGTGACTTTAAAACCACCAAGTTTTTCCGGCACCTGAATATGCCCTTTAACATTCGGCACCTTTTCAATCACAGCTTCCTTTCCATATAAACTGTACTCATACCCATTTTCCTGATACTCTTTTGCACTTGCCGGAAAAACCGAAAAGCAAAACATCAGAAGCAGCAGGGCTGCTGCAAAACAAATTTTTTTCATAACATTTTCTCCTATCCTTTTTTATTCTACTCATATAACGATATTATAGCAGAAAATGTTGCAATTTTCCATTTTTTTTATTTTTTTTGCACTTTTGGTTTATGAAATGCCACCAAAAAAATACCAGCCAGCAAAAGTAAAGCAAATGCCATCCATAACACAAGTGTTTTTATTCCCATCCCCACAAATGTATCATAATATCCCTTCAAGTAAATAACAACGATAATCAATGGCAGTACATATGTCATATACCCACGCAGCCAAAGCGGAAATTTCTTTCCTTCTCCCTGATTCACTTCATCGCAGAATGCATGCCATCCCCATCCATTTTTTCTTGTACAAAACAGCACAAATACCAAACCACCCAATGGCAGAATGTTATAAGATACAAGGAAATCCTCTAAGTCCATAATACTTGAGCCAGCCCCCATCGGCTGAAACCATTTCCATATATTATAACCAAGAACTGCCGGCGTACTAAGTACTGTCATAAGCGGTATATTTACCAAAACCGTCTTTTTCCGGCTCCATCCCAACGTATCCATATAATAAGAAATAATACTTTCAAATACAGCAATTACCGTTGACAACGCCGCAAATGCCATAAATACAAAAAACATTCCCGCCCATATACTGCCTCCCGGCATATTACTAAATACATTCGGCAGCGTCAAAAACAGAAGCGACGGGCCGGCCCCTGGTTCTACACCAAACGAAAAACATGCCGGGATAATAATGAATCCTGCCATCAAAGCAACAAAGGTATCGACACACATAATCCGGGTTCCCTCGCCCAATAAGCCACGCTCTTTTCCCAGATAACTACCGAAAATTTCCATATTACCCATGCCGACACTAAGAGTAAAAAATGCGTGCGACATCGCAGCAAAAATCGTATTTCCAATGCCATTTTCCGCCACGGACGAAAAATCAGGTATCAAATAAAAGGCAACACCTTTCATCGCTCCCGGAGACAGCAGCGAATGAATGGCAAGGATTATCATAATGATAATCAACACACTCATCATCACTTTTGTTATTTTTTCAATACCATTCTGCAAACCAAGCGCACAGACAAAAAAGGATACAAGAATAGCAAGAACATTCCAAAACATCATCGTCTGTGGCGAAGACTGCATGGTATCAAATGCATTTTGAATAGCACTGCTATCCAGACCATGAAGCTGTCCGGTCAGAGAACGGTAGGCATAATACAAAATCCATCCTGCCACCATCGTATAAAACATCATCAGCATATAAAAGCCAACAATACTCAGCCATTTCATATGATGAAAGCGGCTCCCCTTCTGCTCCAGTTTCTGATATGCCTGTGCCATACTTTTCTGGCTGGCACGTCCAACCGCAAATTCGCAAAGCAGAATCGGCAGTCCCAAAATCACCAAAAATACTAAGTATATTAAAATGAATGCAGCCCCTCCATATTCTCCACAAATATAAGGGAACTTCCATACATTTCCAAGTCCTACCGCACACCCTGCCGATACTAAGATAAATCCTAAGCGACTTCCAAATTTTTCGCGTTCTTTCATTGTTTTTCCTTTCTAAGGTACGTTCGTTTTATTAAAAAAAGTCCTCAGACCTTCATCTGAGAACTTTTCATCAGCTCCCCGAGTAGGGCTCGAACCTACAACAACTCGGTTAACAGCCGAGTGCTCTACCATTGAGCTATCGAGGAATA